>BNJS01001505.1_pt1 | contig 26669 bp, 34 predicted proteins | sample 8540461 | NCBI WGS metagenome assembly BNJS01 (sample SAMD00202454, study PRJDB9452) | human saliva metagenome | isolation source: human saliva | place: Japan | reverse complement strand
AGTAGAGGAGTTTGAGTATGAAATTTCATGAATTTGGTGATAAGAGTTTACCTCATATTATTTTAGTACATGGAGGAGGAAATTCATGGTGGAATTATCTTCGACAAGCACGTATCCTTTCAGAAGAATACCATGTAATTTTACCAACTCTTGATGGACATGGTGAAGAAAATCAGGTAGATTATGTTTCTACTGAAAATTCCGCACTAGAAATTTTAGATTATATTAAAAAGAATTGCAACGGAAAGTTGTTTGCTATTGGAGGAGTTTCACTTGGTGGTCAGATTGTTATGGAAATATTATCACAAGATAGTGAAATAGTTGAGAAGGCAATAATAGATGGAAGTATTTGTATTCCTCAACCCAAGTTGGCTAGAATAAGTATTTTACTTGTATCTTTATTTGGAAAACTGATGTTTAATAAATGTTCTTGTAAAATTCAGCTAAGTTTAATGAATAAAATGTATCCTAAAATAGCATATCCAAGTGAACTAAAAACTTATTATATGGAGGATATGCCAAGGACACCTGTTAAAACGTTAATAACCATATATAAAACATATATGGGACATTATAAGTTAAAAAGTACGATTTCTAAAAATAAGGCAAAGGTTCTTTATATTTATGGTGAAAAAGAATTGAACTGTGTTAAAGAATCGGCAAGATTATTTCAACAGGTTCATCCAAATACTATTTTGTATGAAGCGAAGGATTATAATCATGGATATTTATCAACATACTTACCTCAGGAGTGGGTGGAGTTAGTTTATCCATTTTTAAAGGACACTAACTAAGATCTACTTGTGGCATGAAATTGAAAAGGTATCGGTAAAAATTTTAGTAATTTATAGTCTTTTTAATAGAAAAATAAAAGATAAGTACCTTTAAGTTTAGAATTTATGGAGGTTAGACAGTTGAAATATGTACTTTTATTACGTGGTATAAATGTAGGTGGTAAGAATAAGGTATCAATGAGTGAACTAAAAGAACAATTGTTAAGCATAGGTTTTGAAAATGTTAGTTCATATATTAACAGTGGAAACTTGTTCTTTAGTAGTTTAGAAAATTATGAAATATGCATCTCAAAAGATAAGAGATTTGTTAGAAACTAATTATAATTTTTCTATACCTTTTGCTTTAATTACAAAAGAGGAATATTTAGAAGAAAAAGCAGGATTACCAGAATGGTGGAAGAAAGATATGGCAAGAAAGGATGTACTGTTCTTTTCTTGTAACTTTGATAAATCAAGTATTCTTGACTTTATAGATAAGTCTACATTTCATAATGAAGTAGTGTATGTAGGAAAACATGCAGTATTTTTGGGGGTAAATATGATGAGTCGGAATATTTAAAAAAACTACGTATCATAAAAAAATTAATAAAGCAAGATTTCTATAAAAAAATAACAATTAGGAATTCAAATACATTTGAAAAAAATAGCTAAGATTTTAGAAGAAAAAAACTAGAAGTATTTTTAATTGAAAGAAGGTGAATGTTTGATGGAAGGAATGTTGAAGTTATATTCTCCTATTAATGAATTAAAAACAAATTGGTGAGGACATTTGGATCGTTGATGGAAATGAAATACATATGAGTTTTAAACTTTTTAAAGTTCCTTTTACAACAAGGATGACAATAGTTAAAACTAGATAACAACAAATTATGGATTCATTCACCAATAGCTTTTTAATAAGGAATTAAACGATAAAAATAAAAAGAACTAGGAGATATCGAGCATATAATTGCTCCTAATAAATACCATTATAGTTATGTATTAGATTGGTATAATCATTATCCAAATGCAAAAGTTTGGTTAGCAAAAGGAGTAAGTACCAAACTTAAAATTGATGAAAGAGAAAATTTTGTATCACTAGATAATATTTCAAAAAAACTTCTTGGTCAGAGGAGATACTTTTTACTCCATTTAAAGGAAGTATAGCCATGGAAGAGATGGTATTTTTTTCATAAAAAAAGAGTTCAACCTTAATATTAACGGACTTAATAGAGAGTATAGAAGTGAATAAATTACCTCTATTATATAAACTTGTATTTAAGTTTGGAGATAATAAGTATCCTAAGTTTCGAACATCAAGAGATTTACGATCATCATTTATCTTTAAAAAACAAGCTAAAGATAGCTATTCTAAGATTGAAAGTTGGAAACCCGATAAAATTGTTTTTCTCATGGAAAGATAATTTTAGAAAAATGGTACGGAAAAAAATTAAAAAGAAGCATTTTATTGGTTGAGAAAAATAGTGTACTTTTATGAGAAAAATAATAATATAAGATTTAGAGAATAAATGAAAGGGAGTGATTAGGTATGACAATAGTAATAAAAAAAGAGTACTGGCATCAACTTTAAAAGAAATGGCCGAAAAGAAATCATTATCAAAAAAATAACAATTAATGATTTAACTCAAGCTTGTGATGTTAGTCGTCAAACGTTTTATAATAATTTTAAAGACATCTATGATTTAGTAGAGTGGATATATCTTAAAGAGGTAGTGACTCCAATTGAAAGAGGGAAAATCTATGATAAATGGCAAGATGCTCTAACATCAATTTTCCAATATATATCAGAAAATCATGTTTTTGTTTTAAATACCTATCGCTCTTTTGGAAAAGGATTTTTAGAAAAAGTACTAAGACAGGAGATTGAACTATTTCTAAGTAATCAGGTGTTCAAAAAAATCAAAGTAACAAAAGAAGAAGCTAAACAAGTAGAGTTTTCTTATTCTTTTTATACATATGCTTTGGTTGGAGTGGGGTTAGATTGGATAGAAAAGCAAATGCCGGAAAGTGTTGAAGAACTAGTTGAAAGAATTGAAAAAGTTATGTTGGGTGAGATAATTTCTCTTCTTTAAATAAAGTTTAAGCTCTTTTACAATTAATTGAATTTGTAAAATAGTTAGGCATAAGTCAAAAATTGTAAATTGTTTTATGGATATAGAAGGTGTATATTAATAGTGATATTAATATGCACTTTTTTAGGAGGAGTTTTTATGTATTATTCAAACGGAAATTATGAAGCATTTGCTAAACCAAAAAAACCAGCAGGAGTGGATAAAAAATCGGCTTATTTAGTAGGTTCTGGACTTGCCTCTCTTGCGGCAGCAGCCTTTTTAGTTCGTGATGGACAAATGAAAGGGGAAAGAATCCATATTCTTGAAGAACTACCTATCGCAGGAGGTAGCTTAGATGGTATTATGAATCCAACTCGTGGATTTATTATTCGTGGTGGACGTGAAATGGAAGATCACTTTGAATGTCTTTGGGATCTTTTCAGATCTATTCCATCATTAGAGGTAGAGGATGCATCTGTTTTAGATGAGTTCTACTGGCTAAATAAAGAAGACCCTAACTATTCAAAATGTCGTGTTATTGAAAACCGTGGGCAACAAATTCCTAATGATGGACTTTTTGCATTATCTGATAAATCTAGTCAGGAATTAGTAAAACTATATTTGACTTCTGAATCAGAACTTCAAGGTATGAAAATAACAGATTTCTTTAGTAGTGAATTCTTTGAGTCTAATTTCTGGACTTATTGGGCAACAATGTTTGCTTTTGAAAAATGGCATTCAGTTGCTGAAATGCGTAGATATATGTTGAGATTTATTCATCATATTAAAGGACTTCCAGATTTATCAGCACTTAAATTCACTAAATATAACCAATATGAATCATTAGTTCTACCATTAGTTAAATATTTAGAAGATCATGGTGTAACTTTTGAGTACAATACTGTAGTTAAAGATATTAAAGTTGAAAAACAAGGAAAAGATTTAGTAGCTAAACATTTAATTTTAGAAGTAAACGGAGAACCTGTTGTTAGAGAATTAACTGAAGATGACCTAGTATTTGTTACAAATGGTAGTATCACAGCATCTACAACATATGGTAATAATGATACTTCAGCTCCTGTCAGCAAAGAACTTGGTGGAGCTTGGCAACTTTGGAAAAACTTAGCTAAACAAGATGAACGTTTTGGACGTCCAGAAGTATTTTGTGAAAATCTTCCAGATCAAAGCTGGTTTGTTTCAGCTACAACAACTGTAACAGATAAAAGAGTTGCAGAATATATAGAAAAAATTTGTAAACGTGATCCTTATGCAGGTAAAGTAGTAACTGGTGGTATAGTAACAGCACGTGATTCAAATTGGATGTTGAGCTTTACACTTAATCGTCAACCACACTTTAAATCACAATCAAAAGATGAATTAGTAGTTTGGATTTACGGATTATATTCAAATATTTCAGGTAACTATATTAAAAAACCAATAGAAGCTTGTACAGGTATTGAAATCGCAGAAGAATGGCTTTACCATATTGGTGTTCCTGAACAATTTATTCACGAATTTGCTAGTAAAGGTTGTAGCACAGTTCCATGTTATATGCCTTATATAACAAGTTACTTTATGCCAAGACATGATGGTGATAGACCATTAGTTATCCCAGAAGGTTCTAGAAACTTAGCATTTATAGGTAACTTCTCTGAAACACCACGTGATACTGTCTTCACTACAGAATACTCTGTTCGTACAGCTATGGAAGCAGTCTACACATTACTAGATGTTGATAGAGGTGTACCAGAAGTATTTAATTCTGCATATGATTTACGTGTAATGACTAAATCAACTAATCGCCTAATGGATGGTAAAAAACTTGAAGAAGTTAAACTACCTCTATTTGCCAAAGCAATTAGTAAACGCGTATTGAAAAAAATTAAAGGAACATATATTGAAGAAATCCTAAAAGATGCAGGATTGATTTAGATATAATCCCTCTAGGTTATAGTTATAAAAAATACATAATAGATATAAAAGACGATAGTGAAGACTGTCGTCTTTTTTAGTAAAAAGCTTACTAGTTTTGGATAGAAAAAGTAAACGGTGTATGATATTATAAAAGATATAATAGCTAATAAAAAGATTTGACATATTAATATAAAAGTTAATTTTTTTAGTGAGGTGAGTTTATATGGAAGACTATATTAAAAGTCTAGAAAAAGAATTATCTTTGTTTGAACATGGTTTTAAAGAAGAGGAAAAGAGAGCTATAGCTGATTATAAAGCTAATGATAAAAATTATATTAAAAGATTAGCATTATCCTCATTTAAATCAGATATATATCAAGTAAGAATGTATAGTGTATTTCTTTTTGGTTATTTATCAGAAGATAGGGACATACAAACATATATGAAAGACGAGGTTTCAAAGGACATTAATTGGAGAGTGCAAGAAGTATTAGCAAAGGCATTTGATGAATTTTGTAAGAAAATAGGGTATGAAAAGTCACTTCCAGTTATTGATGAATGGTTGAATAGCGAAAATCCAAATACAAGAAGAGCAGTAGTAGAGGGACTAAGAATTTGGACAAGTAGACCATACTTTAAAGAAAATCCAAATGAAGCTATTAGACGAATTGCTAACTTAAAAGATGACTCTAGTGAATATGTAAGGAAATCTGTAGGTAATGCTTTGAGGGATATAAGTAAAAAATTTCCAGAGTTAATTAGAATTGAATTGGGAAATTGGAATCTGGAGAGTAAAGAAATCAATCAAGTATATAAGTTAGCTAGTAAATTTATAGGTAATAGAGATTAGTTGTATCATATAGTGAATTGTATTTATAAATATATTATGAATCTTTATAATCAGACAGAGCTTTAATGGTATTAAAAAGATAAATAATTTAGAATGGAGAGGTAAATAAATATGAGCTTTTATCAACACTTTGGCCAATATTACTATTATTTGTAGTTTGTATATTGCTTATAATAGTTAAGATAGTAAGAATGATAAGAATATCGAGAGATAAAACTAAGCGTTATAAAGGTGATTATATACTCTTAGGTTTGGTTATTGGTATGTCTATAGGTACTTTAATAGGTACTTTATATGATAGTAAATCAGGTATGGGTGCATCTATAGGAATGTCTCTAGGAACGATGATTGGAATGACTATAGGAATGTTAATTCATAAGAAATAGGCAATAAGAATACACAATAAAAAGCAGAGATAATAAAACTTTTCTCTGCTTTTTATTTTTATAACTTAGCTTGATAACATTTTTCAAGAAATCCATTTCTTGCTTTTTCTTCTGTATCATCACTTTCATCGAAACCATCAAACGGTGCTTTTGGGTCATGCACTTTAGGTTTTCTTTTTAATGTATTACAAACTTCATCTATATGAGCAAAAGCAAAATTAAAGTCATCAGTCCAACCGGTATGCCCAGTAATAATTTTTAAGTTAAGATTTCTTTTTCTTAGTATTTCTTTTAATCTTTTAAGTGATTTACATTGTAACTTTCTATCTTCAGCGAGAGTATTTAAAAATGCATAGCCACCATCTGCACCAAACCAAATGGTATCACCTGTAAATAAATATGTATCATCAATTAAATAGACAAGATGCCCCCATGTATGACCTGGAACGAGAAAGGCTTCTACCTTAATATTTTTAATATAGAATACTTCTCCATCATCAATTAAAGTTTTTTCGTTTACTATGTTTACTTGAGGTAGTTTATATAAACCCCAATAAACTTTACGTCGTTTTCTTCCTTCTAAATACTCGTTTTCAATTTTCCCGATATATATTTTCGATTTTTTAAATAAATTATCACTATCTATTTCAATAGCACCAACATGGTCGGTATCTTGATGTGTAATAAGTATTTCATTTATATATTTTGGATTGATATCAAGCCAATTCATTTTTTCTGCCAGCTTATCGTAGTTATATCCAGCATCAATCATAATTGTGTAACCATCTTTTGTATAAAAGTATATATTTGCGACATATTCTCTAATACAACTTACTTTTTTTCATCTATATAACCTGTATTTAATGGTTTAAATATCTCTTTTCCCCTAAACATAAATGACATAAATTTTTTTGTTGATTTTTTTGAATCTTGTTTTGACATAATACGTCACCTTTAATTTCTTTCCCTACATTATTGTAGACTTTAAATCATCAACTATCTATAGAGATAATTGAACTCCCTTTTTAAAAATTTCCTAATTGTTTAAATGTATATTAAATATCTCTATTTACTTTTTATTATATCACGTTTATACTTTCAATATAAATAACCCATTATATGATTTTATGTGTTATAATAGATTTAAATGTTTTTTTGAGAAAAAGAAAAAAGTTTCGGAAGATAAAAATGTTAGTTAATAAGTATTTATAGGAGAAAGTTTATGAGCAAAAAAACAACTTACTGTAGAGGAAAAAAAGATTAGATTTAGATTTAACGATTATAGGAATTGTTACATTCTTAGTTTTTTTGGGTTATTTGCATTATATGCAAAAACAAATTAACAGTTTTATTTCAAATGAAAATATAAATGTTGTTTCAAGACTATTGTTAAATTCTGGTATACAATTTGGAGTTGCTGGATTAGGAATAGTTATTGTTATGTTTTTTTAGAAAAAGAAAGTTTTTTTCTAGTTATGGATTAAAAAAATGGATAATATTGTTAAATCAATACTAGGTACTATTGTTAGTTTTCTACCAGTAATTATTTATATTTTTTTGCTTCAGGAAGTTTTAAAGGTTATCATCCATTACATATTTCAATTACTAAGGATGTGATTGCTAGTGGATTTCCAATAAATATACTAGGTATGTGTTTGATTTTAATAGTTTGGGGATTTTTTGAAGGTTTTAACTATGCTGTTATAGCCGATAAAATCAATAAGCGCTATCCAACAAAGAGTACTTGGTTAAACTATGGAGCGATTACTTGTGCGTTTATTTGTCTGTTATTTCATCCAATAAAAAAACAGACTTTTGGGGGAATTATAGAATTAATTACAACATTTATTGCTATATATGGAATGTTGATAGTTAAAGCTAAAACTAATAATGCTTGGGGATGTATCTTTGCATTTGTATTTATTTGGAATGCATTGTAAACACTATGTTAAAAAAGAATAGGAGAGTGTAATGTATTTATTAAAGAAGAAACCTATATTAAACTGTTTTATAATTTTTTTACTATTTGCTTAATTGCGAGAGTAATAGAATACTTCGTAATTAGAACAGATGAGTCAATTTCTATCTGAAAAATTTTTTTACATAAAGGTATTTGGAATAATTTTATTATGGGACAATACTTTATTATGCAAAATTAAAATGGAGAGACATCGGCTTTTAATACTAAAGATGTATTTTCTGGTATTGTAAAAGGTCTGTTATTTGGGGTTTATATGTTGTGTTTTTTTGCATATGCAATAGAAGGTCTTATCTTATACAATATGAACCATAGTTTTAAATTATCGTTTTATGCAACTGGATTTTTCTTTAAATAATGAGATGAATCAGCAAACAGGTATAATTTTTTTATTTTTTTCTATGTATTATTTTTTTAATATAATCAATGTTTGGATGGAAGAAGGAATCTTCCGTGGTCTATTTACAAAAAAATATTAGAAGATATTTCTTATAATACGTCATTATTTTTTTAATAGCATTTCTATTTGGTATTTGGCATTTAGTTATGCCTTTCTAGAGATTTTATAGAAGGTAAAATCATCAATATCAAATCTTTTAGTAATGGGGATTGGTTATGTGATTTTAGCCAGCATGATGAGTATAAAGTGGTCTTTATTGTATAGAATGACAGGATCATTATGGATTGGATTAGGAGATCATCTATTTAATAATGTTATTTCAAATTTACTTCATGTTGTTTCTAATAATGAGGTTGATAATATGCAGATAGTTAGAATACTAATATGGCAAATTTTATCATTTGTTATTGTCTTAGTTATTTATAAAAAGTGGAAAAGAGATAAGTTGATTAGTAATCAAATTATATATTAGTGAATTATAATATAAAGTTAGGAGGTAAGGATGAATTCATTTAGAAGTAACGCGTTAAAGTTATATTTACTAGGTACTATAGGTCAAATAACACTTGTGTGTATTGTGGTTTTCTTTTTACGTCAAAGTGGTACTACCGTTGACTACACTACAACTATTGGTATTGTAGCGATTGTAATTGGAGGGATATCATCAGCTCAATGGGGAACTATCGTAGCTATAAAATATAAGAAGATAGACTTTAAAATAGTCATATCAGATTTCTTTAGAGTGAAGCAAAGTTATAAAAATTATCTTTTAGCAATATTCTTTCTTTCACTAAATTTTTTATATGTTATCTTTGGAGGGAATGTAACCATAACACTTTGGTATATTCCAATAATAATGTTTGTTAAACATATAGCCTTTGGTGGCTTTGAAGAAATAGGCTGGAGATATTTGTTTCAGCCATTATTACAGGAACGACTAAGCTATATTACCTCTACAGTATTGACATTTATAGCTTGGGGAACTTGGCATTTTCTATTTTTCTATATAGATGGTTCCTTAACACAGGTAAGTGTAATTCCATTTTTAGTAGGATTATTAACTAATAGTTTTTTATTATCGGCACTTTATAATATAACAAATAGCCTTTGGATATGTGCAATGACTCATTCTCTAATTAATGTTTGTTCACAGATATTCGAAGGAGGGAATACATATGTATCATATCTTTGTAAAGTAGTAGTTATTGTACTAGCGATAATATTATCTAATAAAGCAATACAAAGAAATAATTGTATAAAATAATAAATTCCATGAATTAATATAATCTGATTCATGGAATTTTTAGTTAGAATATAATAAACTCTCTATGATAACTATATTTTCCTTATTGTTCATATAAAAGTAAATAGTTTATAATAATATTATTAGAATTTAATAATTTATAGTAATTATTTATATTTGAATAACTTAAAATTAAGGAGAATAGTGTGGTTAATTTATATTATGTATTAATAGCGATTAGCGTATTGGTATTATTATTTTGTATAAGAACGATTGTGAAAATTATTATAAATAAAGCGATTTGTGAATTACCTAGTAGTGAGAAAGAAACTACTTTTACAATAAGTGAATACGGAAAATATTCAATATGGTTAAAGGTAAATTACTCTATTAGGTTAATAAGTACGATTTTTGGTAAAACAAAAACTAGAGATTTAGGAATAAGTGTAACGAATCGATATACTGGAGAAAAATTACTTTTGAATGAAAGTAAACTTCAAACAACAGTATCAGGTCTAAGAAGTCACAGAGAAGAACGATATTCATTTGAAGCTCCGGCTGGAGAGTATATTATTTCTTATGGATGTGATGAAAGAGTCCGAGAACCATTAGATATATCTATTCAAGTACGTAAATATAACTCACCGTTTAAAATGGTTTTTGCGATATTTGGGAGTATACTTTGTTTATTTATAATAGTCACTATGTTTATAATGCTGCTTAGATACTTTTGGTTAAAAAAATTAAAGGCCTATAATATATAAGTTTAAATTAGTATATAGAAAAATATTGAGTTTATATTTATCTTAATATCTTTAAGGAGATGAAGCTAGTAATGAATCAAAAGAAATAAAAAAACATTTTTTTATAGGTGGATTAGGTAGCAACTATTATCACGCTAAGGATTTCATTGAAGAGCTTGATGAAATAGTATTATTTTTAAACCCATATATAGAAAATTTGCAAAATGAGGAAGATTTACTAAACTGGTTTAAAAATGAAATAAAAGATTTAGAAGAGGTTTATTTAATTGGACATTCATTAGGTGGAGATTTAGGACGTTATCTAGCGTCACAGTTTTCACAAGTAACTAAACTTGTTTTATTAGATGGAGGTTATTTAAATCTAGACGAAATTATGACCTTAGATGATGAATTAACGGATACCAAGGATTATTTTAGACAACAAGTTTTTACTGACATAGAAGAAGTCATAGCTAGCGAAAAATCTCAGTCTAGCTATTGGTCAAAAAATCTGGAAGAAGCGGTAAGAAATTCATATCGTTATAATAGTAAAACAAAAGAGTTTGAGTTGAATTTAGATCTGGATAAGATACTTAATTTACTTCGCTTAAGACGAGTAATAAAACCATATGATGCAAATCTAGATTCTAAAGATGTATTATTTATTGCGCCAGTTTATAAAGAAGAACCGGAGTGGAGAAAAGAAGCGTGTAGCCAACTACCATCAAACTTTGATATTATAATGTTAGAAAACTGTGGGCATGAACTTTATACGCAGAAACCTAAAGAAATAGCTAAATTAATTAATGATTGGATTAATAAAAAGTAAGATAGAAAATAACGTTAAAATTAATAGTAATAAATTTAGGTAGTAAATCATTAGGGTGATAGAGTCTTTCAAATTAATTTGAAAGGCTTTTTTTATTGATATTAATAATAAAGTAAAGAAAGATTATTTTTTTAAGGTGATTGAAGTAATGATTAAATATCTTTTTATAGTTCAATAATTTGACTTTAAAACTTATATTATATATGCTATGTATTAGCAATTTCATGGACACAAGTATAAATAATAAAATTTTAGGAGGAAAAATGTTTTTAGCTATTAATGAAATAAAAGATGCTAAGCTTAGGTATAGTCTTATTGTTGGCTTACTTACACTAGTTTCTTATTTGATGTTTTTCTTATCTGGATTGGCTTTTGGATTGATTGATCAAAATAGATCTTCTATTGATCATTGGAAGGCAGATACAGTATTACTTTCTTCAGAGGCTAATAGAACTTTAGCTTTATCAAATCTTAAATTATCGGATAAATCATCGTTATCTGCGGATAATGTTGAGCCATTTAGTCAAATTGTTACAGTTGCTAAGACTGAAAAGAATTCAAATGATGATGTTAAACAAAAGATTAGTATTTTTGGAGTGAATAGTGGAAGTTTCTTAATTCCACCGATAATAGAGGGAAGAAGTTTTGAAGCAGAAAATGAAGTAGTGATTGAAAAGAGTTTATCTGAAAAAGAAGGCTTTGCTATTGGTGATACAATTAAAACAGCAAATTCTGATACTGAATTAAAAATAGTAGGTTATACAGAAAAATCTAGATTTAATGTTGCTCCAGTTATATATATAAATATTAATGATTTTCAAACTTTAAAATATGGAGCTAACAAAGCTACTGATAATCCTATGATTAATGCTTTTGTAGTAAAAGGTGAATTAAAAGATTATGATAGTTCAGTATTTCAAAAAGTAAGTGTAGATGACTTTATTAATGAACTACCAGGATATAGTGCTCAAATCTTAACTTTTGGTTTAATGATAGGATTCTTAACAGTTATTTCAGCTATTATTATAGGTATCTTCATGTATGTACTTACTATTCAGAAAACACCTATTTTTGGAATTATGAAAGCTCAAGGTATTTCAAATAAAACTATAGGTTCGGCTGTCTTATTTCAAACATTCATACTTTCGCTTATAGGAAGTATTTTGGGACTGTTAGGCACATGGTTAACTTCACTTGTTTTACCACCAGCAGTACCGTTTTTAGGTAATGGATTATATTACAGTATAATCTTCGTTAGTTTAATCGTTTTTTCTTTAGTAGGAACACTATTTTCTGTTTTAGCTATTAGAAAAATTGATCCATTAAAAGCAATAGGGTAGGTATTATATGAATGTATTAGAATTTAAAAATGTTACTAAGTCATACCAAGATGGAAATAATGAAATAGAAGCATTAAAAGAAACAAATTTTAAAATAGAAGAAGGTCAATTTATTGCGATAATTGGTCCGTCAGGTTCAGGTAAATCAACTTTCTTAACTTTAGCTGGAGGATTGCAAACTCCATCTAAAGGGCAAATAATTATTAATGGAAAAGATTATACAAACTTATCAGAAAAAGAAAGAGCTAAACTACGCTTTAATGATATTGGTTTTGTTCTGCAAGCATCTAATTTAGTGCCATTTTTAACTGCCAAACAACAGTTAGAATTAGTTGATAGAATAAATAAGAATAATAAACAAACAATTCAAGATAAACATTCATTGTTTAAAGAACTAGGGAATTGAACATTTAGAAAAATAAATTACCAAAAAGATTTATCAGGAGGAGAGAGACAACGTCTAGCTATAGCTAGAGCACTTTACAATGATCCTGCAATTATCTTAGCCGATGAACCTACAGCAAGTCTTGATTCAGACAGAGCGTTTGAAGTAGTCGATTTACTGTCAAAAGAGTGTAGAGAAAAAAATAAATCTATTATTATGGTTACTCATGATAATAGAATGATTGAAAAAAATGTAATCATGTTTATCGAATGAAAGATGGTATTTTTGACAAAAGAAAGATAAAATTAAAAAAATGTCTAAGTGAAATAGCTTAGGCATTTTTTTATTGCTTATAAGTATTAGTTAGAATATAATTAAACTAATAATAAAATACATTATGAGTACTAGGAGATGAATATTATGCTTTTACTAGGTGTAAAAAAAGAAAATGGATGGCTATTTGCAGAATATAGATTAACTTATAGAGTGGGTTGGGAGCATATTTGTAAAGGAGTTAAATTAGCTTACGATTATTATGATAATGTAGAAGTTCTTGTTGACGATAAAATAATAAATATAAACTCAAAAGAACAAGTTATGGAATTAGAAGAAGCTGGAAATATGACTATACGTGGAATTTCTAAAATAATTGGAGCACCATTGATGATAACTTTTTATAATCAACTCCAAGTAGTTAGATGTTCAGTAGGATGTGTGACTGAGGAATTTCAAGTAGCTAACTATGAAAAATTTAATAAGTCATTAGCTCAATATATGGATAGTCTAGAGATAGCTATGTTCCGATAAGAAAGACTTTTATTTTTGAATTATATATATTGTTTAGATAAATAATTGTATATTGTATATAAATATGATAACATTGTTATATGCTAGAGTAGTATAAAGTACTCTCATTATCCCTAATTAAGGGACTATATTATATAATTTATAGCTTAAATAATATTGAAAGGAAGAAAATGAAAAATTTAAAATTTGATGGAACGCAGTTAAAATATATAGCTATAATTGCTATGACGATAGATCATTTAGCATGGCTGTTATATCCAGGTTTAGTTAAAGAACCAATACCAGTGCTTATGCATATAGTTGGCCGTTTAACAGCACCAATCATGTGGTATTTTATTGCAGAAGGATGTTATTATACAAAAGATATTAAAAAATATTTCTTAAGACTTATGAGTTTTGCTGTAGTCAGTCACTTTGCATTTTGTTTTGGTTTAGGTATACCGTTTAATATTATGACAGGAAGTATATTTAATAAAACAAGTGTCTTATTCCCATTAGCTATGGCTGTATTATTAATTGCAATCTTTAGAAGTGAAAAAATAAGCAACACATTAAAGATTTTAGCAATTGTTGTTTTCTGTTTATTAACATTTGTAGCCGATTGGTCTTCAATCGCTCTTATGATGCCATTCTTTTTATATAATCATAGAGGTAATAAAAACAACAAATGCTTGACTATGCTATCTGGATAAGTGTTTATGCAGCTGTTTATATTATCTTTATAGATGTATTCTATGGGGTATTGCAGTTTGCAACTTTATTCTCATTACCACTATTAATGAGATATGATGGTACTAGAGGTAAGCATATTGGTTCTAAATGGTTCTTCTACTATTATTATCCAATACATTTAGCAATTATAGGTATTTTTTTAGAATCATCTTATATGGAAATATTCCGTTGGTATTTTAAAATTTATAATATTTGAGAAAGGAGTACTTTTTAAAAGGTGCTTCTTTTTTTAATAATAAAATATTATACATTATATTAAATAATAATTTTTAGATTATAGAGATATATGTTATAATTATATTAAAAAAACATAATATAATAGCTAATTTTGGAGGTAACTGTATGAAGAAAAAAATTTTTTTGAAGATATCAGCAGCAATTCTGTTATCGATTAGTTTAGTTGGATGTGGGAGCTAAACAGTCAACAGAAAATAAACAGACTGAACAACAGGCTGCAACCCTAGAAGGACCAGGAAAAGATTTTTGACTGGAATGCTAAAGTTGCACCAGTTGGGAAAAAGCGTACTTATACTGAGGAAAAATTCTGGAAAAAGTTTTACTGCAGATCTTACTAAATTAGAAACAGCACAGAGTAAATTAGAAGAAAAAGCGTAAGTCTATTACAGATAAAAAAGTTCAAGAAGCACTTAAAGTGGTTGATGCTTTTTATGTTAATCAACAAAATATAGATGTTGTTGTTAAAGCTGCAGGTTTTAATGATCAAAAAGAAATGTATAAAAAACTTTATGACGATTATAGTAAGCAATTAGGAGTACCTGATAATGAAACTAATTTCAAATTTCAGAATGTTAATTATAATATGAAAGAGTACGGCCCTATGAGTTTTAAAATTAATAGTAATGCTTATGGGAAAGCTGGAGCATATGATTTAGAAGACTATAAAGTTGAAGGTAATACTGTCTATTTATCTTTAAAAGTACCAACAGTTGATACATATCAATATATTGCACAAGCTTCTTATAAATCAAACTACAGCTCATATTTCGAACCATTAGCTGAGATAACTAATACAAGTAATAATAAGTTTGAGCGCATGTATGCAAAAACGATTTTCTATTTAGGAGCTGTCGATTTTAGAGGTGATGGCTATGTAGATTTACAAGGTATGGATTATCTTGCAAAAGCTAAACAATATCTTGCTATTCAAGTAGACGATTCAGGCAAAGTAACAATAGATAATGATAATTTAGTTAATTTATTACGTATTAATATGTCTGCATCAAATGAAAAAAATGCTGCAAAATTTGGAGCTGTTGATAAGTAATAGAGAAACACTGTGTTAAGATATTTCTTAATACAGTGTTTTTTATCAATAATTAGAATAGTATAAATAAAAATATAAAAAAATATCTTTTTTTGTTTATTAATATATATGCTATAATTATCTTGATAGTAGTCTGGTTGATTTTGGAGGTAACTGTGTGAAAAAAATGTATTTAAGATTTTAGCATCAATTTTGTTATGTATTAGTTTAGCAGGATGTGGTGTTAAACAGTCATTAGAAAAATAAAGAACCTGAACAGAAATATGATGCTATAGAAGGACCAGGTAAAGATTTTGATTGGAATGCTAAAGTCTCACCTTTCGATACAAAAACAAACTTATGAAAAAAAGAATCTGAACAGGAGAACACTAGTAAATCTGCTGCGGTACCTTCAACCCAGAATATATTAGAATCTAGAGGGAAAAAAGATAACTGATAAAAAAGGTTCAAGAAGCACTTAAAGTAGTTGATTCTTTTTATGTGAATCAAGAAAAACATAGATATTCTTGTTAAAAGCAGCTGGGTATAATAATCAACATGATATGTACAAAAAAAGCTTGGGAGGAGCTAAAAAAACATATACAGTGTTAAATAAAGATGTTAATTTTACATATCAAGATATTAACTATAATATGAACGAATATGGACCAATGGCACTAAAAAGTTAATAACAATGCTTATGGTAAAAACTAGATGGTATACTTTAAATGATTACGTAGTTAATACTAATACAGTTTATTTATCAATTTCAGTACCAAATATTGATTCGTATCAGTATTATTTAAAGGCTTCTAAGAAATCAAATTATAAATCTTTTATTGAGCCATTAATAGAAATAAATAAAAACAAGTGATAGTGCGGCAAATCGAATATATGCAAAATTAATTTTTTTATTTAGCAACAGTAGATTTTAAAGGAGATGGTTATGTTGATTTAATTGGAAATAATACGGATCTAAATCTTCGAAATAATACTGACCTATATCTTGTAATAAGAGTAGATGATTCTGGAAATGCAAAAAAATAGACACTGAGAATTTATTAAATTTACTACGTATAGATATAGGTGTTGTGAACGAAAATAACAGAGAAAAAAACTAAGAGATTTAAAAATTTAAAAATAGAAAGTTCTGAACAAAAATTCACAACAATAAGAAGTTTTGTAAATCAATTAGTGATTATAATAGTTAGTAAAACTTTGAAAAAAATATAATACAATATTAATAAGTTAAATAATATTTAAGAAAGGTGAAATATGGATATAAAAAAAGAAAAAGTTCTTTGTCAAAAGCAATGGGCAAAAAATAAATATTTAGTTTTAAGTTATTCAAGTAAAATATATTTGGAAATTAGAACATACTTAAAACAAGAAGAGGTATCTTTAGAAAAAGTAAATAAGCTTATAAAACAAGCAATTAATTTGCCAGAGGATAAAGGTCAAGTAACTAACGCATTACATCATGTTTGGGGATACTTTAAAAAGTCTGCAACAAAAGAAGAGAAAGATAATTTTTTTGAAATGATTGAAGATTATCATATAAATAAAACTACAAAAGAAGATTTGATAGAAGAAGTGAAAAAACTACTGAAAAAATATCCAAACACGTATTTAGAACAGTCTACTTTTATCAATGGAGGAAAAGATGAGACTTTGGCATGAAGAACTGATATCAAAATTACCTAGACAACAGCTTTTAGGACAACATAGAGAATGCTGTGCCCTTCGAGGAAATGGCTGGGGAAAGAAACATGCAACGGTTAATTATGTATTTGAGTATGAGCCATATTTATTGTTTAAATACCATGAATTAATTATGCAGGAGATGGAAAATAGAGGATATAATGTCAGTAAAGAATGGTTTGATAAAAACTATCGAGGTAAAGTTTGTAATTCCCATAACAATTTAAAAGAAGTAAAGATAAAATCACCTATATATAAAGAACATAATAAGGAATATTATCAAGAGTGTATTGAAAAATTTAGCACAAAAAGGATATTTTTTTCTTTAGACTTATAAGTATGATAGAAATAATTTTTTTAAAAAGAATTATTTCTATTTTTTTGTGAAGATAAAAAAATATTGACAGAAAAGAAGAAATAGGAGTAATATGTAGATAGTTAAAAAGTACTTGCTTGCGCAAGCAATAAAGGTGGTGCGATATGAATAAAGATGAATTAGTAAGTAAATGGCTATCTTTTCATAATGCAATGAAAAATATTAGTAATGAGCTGGAGGAAGCTTTAAGTAAAGGGGAGCAGCCTATTACTTTAAAATGAATATTATAGTTTGCATTATTTAAATGAAACGGAAGGGAATATTCTTAGAATGACAGATTTAAGTGAGAAGATTTCCCTTAGTTTGAGTGCGACATCTAGAATGTTAGCAAAATTCGAGAATACTTGTGGAGTTATTGAAAGATTTTCTTCAGCTGAAGATAAAAGAGGCGTTTGTATTAGGCTAACTCCATCAGGAAAAAAATATTTAGAACATGCTACTAGTATTGTAGCTGAAATTTTAGAAAAAAACTGTGATAGAATTTAAAATCAAAGTTAATAGTTTTGATTTTTAAATTTGATAATATGCTTGTTTGCACAAGCAAACAATTTATAAAAAATAATAAAGGTAGGTTGAATAATATGAAATTATCAGTATTAAATTTAGCACCACTTAGAAGTGGAGAGAACTTTAAAGATGCGATTGATGCGATGGTAAGATTAGCTCAAAAAACAGAACAATTAGGATATGAGAGATATTGGGTTGCTGAGCATCATAATACAAAAAGTGTTGCTAGTAGTGCGACACAACTATTAATACAACACACTTTAGCTAATACAAAAAATATAAGAGTTGGTTCAGGTGGAGTTATGCTTCCAAATCATAGTCCATATTTAGTTGCTGAACAATATGGTACGTTAGAAACATTATATCCAGGTCGTGTAGATTTAGGATTAGGTCGTGCACCTGGAACAGATTATAATACTGCTAGAGCTATAAGAAGAGATACAAATAGAGAACTAGATTTTAAAAAAGAAATACTTGAACTTTCAGGTTACTTTAAAGATACTAGACCAGTTCATGCATATCCAGCAGCAGGTTTAGATGTACCAATTTATATTCTTGGATCTAGTACAGATAGTGCATATTTAGCTGCAGAATTAGGATTACCATATTCATTTGCATCACACTTTGCACCTGCTATGATGGAAAATGCGGTAGCTATTTATAGACATTATTTTAAACCATCTGATGTCTTAAAAGAACCTTATGTAATCTTGGGAGCTAATGCAGTAGTGGCTGATACAGATGAAGAGGCAAAAATGCTTTCAACTACACAAATCCAGTCATTTTTAAATATAATAACTAGCAATCCGCAAGGAATGGTTCCACCAGTTCAATCGGAAGAAGCTGTTTGGAAAAACTATATCGCGACTACGAAGGTTCCACATTTTGGACCAATAGCTTTTGAACACGATGAAATAGTAGATCATGAGAAATCTGTAGTTAAACAAATGACTAAAATTTCGTTTATTGGTAGTAAAGAAACAGTAAAAAAACAAATTGCTGATTTAAAACGTAGAGTAGGATTTGATGAGCTTATGATTAATTCATATATTTATGATGAAGAAGCTCAACATCACTCATATGAATTATTAAAAGAAGCTGTAGATGAATTAGAAAACGAATAGGGAGTGTACAATGTTTATTTATAAAAACAAAGAAGTTTATTTTTAAACAATGGTAGTGAATGTAAACTAGTATTACCTGATAAAAAAATATGCCGAAGATATTTATAAAGTAATAGTAGAAGAAAGATTTAGACTAGCAAAGTACTTACCTTGGGTAATGGATATGAAATCAGTTCAGGATGAGGAACAATTCCTTGAGTATAGTATAGAAAAGATTCATAAAGAAGAAATGATGATGTTTATTATCCTAGTAGATGAAAATGTGGCAGGAATGATTGATCTTCATAATATAAATAGAAGTTCAAAAAGGGCTGAAGTCGGTTATTGGCTAAGTGAAAAATTTGAAGGTTATGGCATAATGACACAAGCTGTTGATATAATAGAAAAGTATTCTTTTAACGAATTAAAACTACATAAATTACAAATTAGGGTACATCCTGAAAATTATAAGAGTGCAAGTGTTCCTCAACGTTTAGGTTATTTTAAAGAAGCTACACTAGTAGAACACGAAGTATTGAATGGTGAATATATAGACTTAGATTTATTTTTCAAAACTAAATAAATAAGTATTAAAAGTAAAGAATTGAATGTTTAACAATTCTTTACTTTTTTTACATATAACTGATAATAATTATTATTTACAATTATCAGATAAGAGTGATAAAATTAATGTAAGGGTTTTCAAATTATTGTTAAAGTATTAATTTAAATGGGGAGTTTATAAAAAAATAAGGAGGAAATTATGTTAACAGTATATAAAAATTTTTATCTTATGTTCCTAAAGAACGATATTTGGCATATATAGGGATTTTATTATCTATGTTGTCAGTAGTATTCAAAGTATGGGGATACTATTATTTAAGTAAGTTTTTAATTGAAATAATTGTTTATAACAATATAGAAAATGCTAAGTATTATGGATTTTGTATAGTTGGTTTACTAATTATTGGTATTACATTATATGGAATTGCTGGATTAGTAACACATGTATTAGGATTTAGATTGGAAACAAATCTTAGAAAATATGGAATCGAGGGATTATCAAAAGCGAGCTTTAGTTTTTTTGACACTCATCCTTCAGGAAAAACAAGAAAAATAATAGATGATAATGCGACGGATACACATATGATTGTAGCTCATTTAATACCTGATAATGCTGGAGCTATATTAATGCCAATTCTATTATTAGTACTTGGATTTTTTGTCAGTTTGAAAGTAGGTATTATATTAATAATACTTAGCATTGTTGGAGGAATATCACTTTCAATGATGACTGGTGAAAAAGAATTTATGAAGATTTATCAAGAGTCTTTAGAAACTTTAAGTAGTGAAACAGTAGAGTATGTTAGAGGAATTCAAGTTATTAAAATTTTTGGTATTAGTGTTGAATCATTTAAAGCGTTAAATACAGCTATAAAAAAATTATTCTAAATATTCTTTAGAATATGCTATGTCGTGTAAACGAGGTTTTGTTGGATTTCAATGGTTCTTTTTTAGCTTTATAGCTATGGTAATTCCAATTCTTTTACTATTTTTTAATATTGAAGATCCAAAAATGTTGGCTGTTGAATTGATTATGGTACTATTTTTAAGCGGGGCACTGTTTGTTTCATTAATGGCAATAATGTACGTATCGATGTATGCATTTATGGGACAGTCTGTTGTTGAAAAACTAGAGAGTATTTTTGAAGAAATGAATAGTAATAAATTAACATTTGGTTCAAATGAGGAGTTTGAAAAATTATAATATTACATTTGAAAATGTTAGCTTTGGTTATACTGATAAAAAAATTATAAATGATTTGAGTTTCAGTCTAGAAGAAAACAAGAGCTATGCTTTAGTGGGGTCTTCTGGTAGTGGTAAATCTACTATTGCAAAACTAATCTCTGGTTTTTATAAGGTAGATAGTGGAGTTATTAAAATTGGAAATAGAAGTATAAGTTCATACAGTGAAGAGGCTCTGATTAATAATATTGCGTTTGTTTTTCAAAATGTGAATCTATTTAAAACCTCAATCTATGATAATGTTAAAATCGGTAAAGCTGATGCATCGTATGAAGAGGTTATGACTGCTATGAATTTAGCAGGATGTAATAGTATTCTTGATAAATTTAGTGAAAGGGAACAAACTCAAATAGGAACTAAAGGAGTATATCTATCTGGTGGTGAAAAACAACGTATTGCAATTGCTCGTGCGATATTAAAAGATGCAAAAATTATTATTATGGACGAAGCTAGTGCAGCAGTTGATCCAGAAAATGAATATGAATTGCAACGTGCATTTTCAAATTTAATAAAAGATAAAACAGTTATTATGATTGCTCATAGATTACCTAGTATTAGAAATGTAGATGAGATATTAGTAATGAACAATGGGGAAATTATAGAACGTGGAACTGATAGGGAGTTGATGGCTTTGGATGGTGAGTATAAAAAAACTCCAAAGTTTATACAATAAAAGCAAATGAGTGGAGGGTTAATTATGAAAAATAAAATTAAAAAGTTGGTTTGCCTTAACAAATCAAGGAGCGAGTGATTTAATAAGAGCCAGTATTTTTATCATTTCTAGTATATTTTTCAAATATGTTTCCTGCTATCTTACTTATGATATTAGTAGATGAACTTTTATTAGGTAATGTTAAAAAGTAAATATCTATATATAGTAATATCAATAGTGGTACTGATTGTTATATATGTACTTTTGGCTAAAGAATATGATGCATTGTATAGTGCAACCTATAAAGAAAGTGCTAATTTAAGAATAGATATAGCTACAACATTAAGTAAACTTCCTCTTGCATATTTTTCAAAACACAACTTATCAGATATAAGTCAAACCGTTATGAAAGATGTTGAAGCAATAGAACATGCAATGAGTCATGCAATGGCAAAAATTATAGGATTCATACTTTTCTTCCCTATTATGTCTATACTTATGTTAGTTGGGAATATATATTTAGGGTTTATCAATAATGATACCTGTAGTCCTAAGTTATTCTCTAATACTAGTTTCTAAAAAGAATTCAATTAAAAACAATATGAAAAATTTTGAGCAACTTCGTCATAATTCTGAAAGCTTTCCAAGAAGCGATTGAACTTCAACAAGATATTAAAAAGTTTTTGGTTTAGGTAATAAGATAAGAGAAAAAAATTGAATAAAGATATGGATAAAAGTGAAAAATTAAAACTTAAAGTGGAAATGGTACTATTTATACCTTTATTTTTATCATGGGTTGTTGCTCAAGGAACTTTAGTAGTCGTAATAATAGTTGGAACAACACTTTATGCAAGTGGAAGTATTAATCTATTGTACTTAATTGGGTATATATTTCGTTGCTATGAAAAATGAAAGATATAGTTGATGGATTAGCTGCAAATACTTCAGAATTATTTTACCTAGATGCTCGTATTAAACGAATCAAAGAATTGAAGGAAACTCAAATTCAAACAGGTAAAGAAATTAAATTGGATAATTTTGGTATTGAATTAAAAAATGTAAAATTTGGTTATGATAAAGATAGTCCAGTATTGAAAGATGTCAGCTTTACAGCTAACCAAAATGAAGTTACAGCACTAGTGGGTGTATCAGGATGTGGTAAAACTAGTATTTTAAAATTAATATCTAGATTATATGATTATGATGATGGACAGATAATTATAGATGGACATGATATAAAAGAAATTTCTACAGATACACTATATAAATATGTTTCAATTGTCTTCCAAGATGTAGTATTATTCAATACATCTATTATGGAAAATATAAGAATTGGACGTAGTAGTGCTACTGATGAAGAAGTTATGGCAGCTGCTAAGATGGCTTGTTGTGACTTTATAGATGATTTAGAGAATGGATACAATACAATAGTTGGTGAAAATGGAGCAACATTATCTGGTGGAGAAAGACAAAGATTATCAATAGCCAGAGCATTTTTGAAAGATTCTCCTATAGTTATTTTAGATGAAATTTCAGCAGCTCTAGATGTAGAAAATGAGAAAAAAATTCAAGATAGTTTAAATAATCTTATAAAAAATAAAACAGTAATTGTTATTTCTCATAGACTTAAATCAATTGAAAATGTGGATAAAATTATTGTCTTAGATAATGGAATAGTTGAGTGCCAGGGAACACATAGTTACCTGTTAGAACATTCTAAGGTATATAGAAAACTAATTGAGAGATCAAAAAGCAGTAGAGAGCTTTTAAGTATTAAATAAGATAAAATATAATTTACTGGAAAAATATAGATATGGGATTTCTTTTAACAATGGTTATTAATTATATTTTTATGATAAACTATATTTAGTAAACTTAGGAGGTTTAAAGAATGTTAAGAACTAATTTTTAGATGTAGAATTATCTAATCCACTAATGAATGCATCTGGTGTACACTGTATGACAACTGAGGAGTTAGATGAATTAGCAAAAAGTGCTGCTGGAGCTTTTGTAACAAAAACAGCAACTCGTGATTATAGAGAGGGGAATCCTGAACCTAGATATTATGATACTGCTCTAGGAAGTATTAATTCTATGGGATTACCAAATAATGGATTAAATTACTACTTAGATTATGTAATTAAACGACAAAAAGAAGGAGCCAAATTGCAATTTTTATCAGTAACTGGTATGAGCTATGAAGAAAACATTTCTTTACTGAAAAAAATTCAAGAAAGCGAGTATGAGGGAGTTACAGAATTTAATTTATCATGTCCAAATGTACCAGGCAAACCGCAAATCGCTTATGATTTTGAATTAACTGAAAAATTATTAAGTGAGGTATTTACATTCTTTACAAAACCAATAGGTGTTAAATTACCTCCATATTTTGATATTGCCCACTTTGATGAAATGGCAAAAATACTAAACAAGTTTCCTTTAACTTATGTCAATAGTGTAAATAGCGTAGGAAATGGATTATACATTGATACTGATAAAGAACAAGTAGTAATAAAACCTAAAGGTGGTTTTGGTGGACTTGGAGGAGAATATATTAAACCTACGGCCTTAGCAAATGTTCGAGCATTTAGAGAACGCCTAAATCCTAGTATAAAAATTATAGGAACAGGTGGAGTAATAAATGGTAGAGATGTATTTGAGCATATTTTATGTGGAGCAGATCTAGTTCAAGTAGGAACAACATTACACAAAGAAGGTGTAGCTGTATTTTCTAGATTAGCTGAAGAACTTCAAGAAGTAATGAAAGAAAAAGGTTATAAAAGTTTAGATGACTTTAGAGGAAAATTAAAAGTTATAGAATAGAAAATAAGACTAGTGAAGTTATAATCACTAGTCTTTTAATTTAAAAATATTGGTTCTTTTGTCAAATTCGGTTGATGAAGAAAAAATAAGGAGGAAGCTATGCTATGTTAAAAAAAGTATAGCTTTTTCTTATTCTTACGTTTAAATTCTTTCCTTTTATCAAGAATAGCTTGGCGTAGAATATCTAGGTTTTTTTATCAGTATTAGAAGAGAAAATAGACTAAAAATAAGAAGAATCTTACCTCTAAAGTTACAGAAAGATCTATATCCATAAGAAATACGTTTAATAACTTTAATCTTATTATTAATCCCTCCAAAGGGCCATTTGATAAACCATTATAATACATAGTATTTTCAATCTGTCTTTTATATTTTCTAAGAGTTTTAATAGCCGTAAACATATATCTAGGTAAAATAGATTTATCATTAACCAAAGTATTAAATTTATTAAAATCATCTTGCTCAAGAGTTTCTCTAAGCTCTTGAACAAGCTCAATAACATTTATAAAAGACCAGAATCTTGTTTAATCAGATAATTCACAATATTATCTTCTGTAGTAATATATTTAAAATGTTTGAATTTCTTATAAGTAGAGTTATCTAGCCCATCGTATTTTTACTAAGAAATAGTATTTTAATTGTCTGTGTAAGTCTTTATTTTTCTTTTAATACTATTTATATATGATATTCTGTATTTATTAAAAAGTTCTATTAACTAGTTGAACAATATGGAATCTATCAACAATGATTTTCGAGTTAGGAAAAAGCTCTTTTAATAAGATACTTATAACTTGAGTTCATATCAATAACTATAGCTTTAACATCACAACGTTTTTGTAAGAATAGTATAGAAAAATAATCTTTTATAATATTATTCGTTCTACCTTGAAGTATGTTTTTGTATTTGATGGGTCAATGCATTAGAATAGACAAAACTTATGTTACTTACACTATCAGAAGTAGATGAAAGCTCATGAAAGCAATATATATGCAGGTAATGATTTAGGTTTATCCAGAGTTTTTAGAGAGTTCTATATTGTACTTCTATACAGTATTGATAGAGATAGCGTTGGATTCGTCTATTTCTTTCATAGTTAATTCTTTAGACAGTTTTTTATTATTCCAGCTCTTAAATTTTTAGAAATATTAGAATATTTTCTAACCTCGTAGTCTTAGTTGAAAAGGACTTATTCCAGACTTTACATATAAAAACGTTGCTTATCTAGGTAAAGAATAACAGGTTTGTCGGAGATAAAAGGCATTTTAAGCTTTACTCTTCTATGCCATTTTTCCTTATAAGAGAGGGAGAATTTTGTTTGCAATGTGGACAAGTTTTAGGTGAAATGTGACAATACACCATAATAAATAAGATGTATTTGATTATTTATTTTTACTTGATTTATTTTATCTAGAATATTTATATTTTTCATCAGTTATTTGTAGAGTTATCTTATGATATTTGTTATAATTAGTCATATGAATGTAAAAATTCCTTCGATTTTGTACGCACTTAAATTATATAGGAATTTTACATTCTTTTCTATGTTCTTATAAAATTTAAATACGGTTGATTTTTTTATTAATTATAAAGATAATAAATATTATTAATCATATTTACCCTCAATGTACATTTGTAAGTGATAGTTAAAAATTTTTAAATTGGTGTGATAGTATTAAAGTTGTGATAGTATTAAAGTGCGGAGAGATATTTAAATTATTTTTTTAAAAAATTATTACTTTGTAGTAAAAATAAATGAGGGGGAAGTAGTAAACTATTATAGTAAAAACTAGTCAAAAATTATAGGATTATATAATAAATTAATAGATATGAAGAAAAAATAAGAATAGTTAAAAACTACAAATGTTCAAATAACAAAATTTAAAGGAACTTAAATCTTTAAATAAAGTTTGTGGAGTTTTTTTGAAATTATAGAAGATTGGAAAGCAGAGGATTAAGATTGTTTATATAAATCTATTAGAGAAA
>BNJS01002288.1_pt1 | contig 26671 bp, 32 predicted proteins | sample 8540461 | NCBI WGS metagenome assembly BNJS01 (sample SAMD00202454, study PRJDB9452) | human saliva metagenome | isolation source: human saliva | place: Japan | reverse complement strand
ACATCCATGGGACTCATATCATTTGGATTTATAATGTGTGGGGCTGTTGTTATTTATCTCGGTTTACACCTGAGTAGTGCTACTTTTCTGAACACTAAAGATTAGACCAAAAATTAAAAATACATACATTCAAAAGGATTTCTGTAATGCTTATTCCGGTAATATTTTCTTTTTTTGTATTTGAGACATTGTCTCTCCTTATGTATATCATAGCAAAATATGCACCAAAGGGGGAATTTCTTAGTATCGACTATAATTCAATGCCCGGAATTATGACCCCAAATACCTTACGTACGAGAGAATCTTGGGTAGCAGCACATGAAGCGACGTCTACCCTAAATTTTTCATATCAATATATTTTACTTTTTCCGCCGCCGTCATGATATGTTTAATTTTATATGGATATTCAGGAAATCGAGAGCATGTATTTGCTTATCTTCTTTTTATTGGCTTGGGTTTGTTCGGTGTTTCCATAATTTATGGCGATCGAGTCGCTGCACAACTTGATAAGAAAGATGTGCGGTAATTATGGTTACAGTGATCGGTCCGGGACATAATGTGCGTTATTTTTTAGTTTCATCATTTCGCTTTTTTGCTGTTGCTTTCTAGTAACTTTACAGCGCATACTGAAGTGATTGAGGATTCAAATTTTATTGAATAAGAGACCTAATGAACCCGGCGTATGTGGCGCCATGATTAGGTAGTCGATTCTGACTTAGGTCATTTTAGTGCGCCCTACCGATTCATATTGACGCCGATTTCTACAGTATCTGCCCTGCGTCAAGTGTCGTGTTTTTGTGAATACTCGGCGTCATGGATTTTGCGCACCACCACCGAAAAGCAGGCCAACCCACAACGTGGGCTAGGCCCTAGATTTTTCAGCTAGAAAGCATGCACACCCACTTTCCTGGTGTGATCAAAACACGCGCATGACGCATCAACCAGACCCCTTCAGGGGCGCGGTAGGCGATTAATCAGATGGCTGTCGCCTAACCTTAAGCATTTCGAGGCGTATTTGTAAAAGCAATGATTGAGGCCCACACGCAAGCAACTCGACAGACCCCGTTATTGTGCAGAGAGGCATATCTACCTAGAGCTACCATTGTGCATAAATCAAATAAGTCCTACGAATAACCTTCCCAACAAAACTGCCTACCTACGGATGAAGTCCAAAATCCAATCGACGAATGATTTTTGCTTGGTGCAGACAAATTCTCGCGCAGTTGGCCATGGAGTAGTCATTTGGTGATGATCGTACAAGTGGTACCCTTAACTACAGCGAACCGTTGGATCGTCCAAGATACTAGGCGAAGCTGTGGCAGCTGCGGCACTTGGCATCACACCTGCTATAAGAGCGGCTGTGTCACTGGCCAGTATCCCTTTCTAACAAGTTTAGTCGTAAGATTACACTCCTATCTTTTGGGTATGTATAAGCAATACTTAGAAATGCTCCATGCTTGCTTTGTTGGGGTACGTAGTAAATTCTGAAATGGGGTATAACTGTGTGCTTGCAAATAATCAAGTGTTTTATTTTATAAAAATTTAGTGAAATATCTTGGCAGGCATAAAGCTCGCCAATGAGCAGGGAGTTTATTCACGGGCCAAAGAGACTCTTTAGGTTTTAGAGTACAGTGATCCGATTCTGGAGCTTTTCTGAGTGAATCAGGCGCCGCAATATGTAGTGGTTGATATTCCCAAACCCCAACGCAACCCCTCGTAAATGCTCCAACCTCCCATTGACGGCTTCAGTCGGCCCGTTGGTGGCCGACGGATAAAATAAGCCAAGATATCGTTCCGCCGCCGCCACAACGTCTGGCCTAGTTGTGCTAACGCCTTCACTTCTGCGCGCGGTAGGCTCTACATCGTGGCTCTTTATCGTAAGTATCGTCCAGCCTCTTTCGCGGAGGTGATCGGCCAGGATCATGTGACCAGGCCGTTGTCCGTCGCTCTTGATAGCGGGACGTATCAATCATGCTTACTTATTTACCGGCCCTAGGGGGTGCGGTAAAACATCGTCGGCTCGTATTTTGGCGCGGTCCCTCAACTGCGTGCAAGGACCAACCTCCACCCCCTGTGGGGTGTGTAACTCGTGCGTGTCGCTGGCACCCGGAGGGCCGGGCAACCTGGACGTGGTGGAGTTGGATGCCGCCAGCCACAACGGCGTGGACGACATGCGTGACCTGCGTGATCGTGCCACATACGCCCCGGCGGAATCCCGCTATCGCATCTTCATTATCGACGAAGCCCACATGATCACCACCCAGGGCTTCAACGCCCTGCTGAAGATTGTGGAGGAACCCCCAGAGCACCTGATCTTCATTTTCGCCACCACCGAGCCGGAAAAAGTCATCGGCACCATCCGCTCCCGCACGCACAACTACCCGTTCCGGCTGCTCGCCCCGCCGGACATGCGTATGCTGCTGGAACGCACCTGCCAGGCGGAAAGCGTGCAGGGTAGAGGACTCCGTCTACCCGCTGATCATTCGCGCCGGGGAGGCTCGCCCGCGATTCACTCTCCGTCCTGGATCAGCTGCTCGCGGGCACTGGTCCGGAGGGGCTGACGTACGATCTTGCCTCCCGGCTCTTAGGGCATCACCAGTTCCACGCTTATCGACGCCGCCGTGGACGCCCTGGCCACCAGCGACAGCGCAGGGTATGTTCCTCGCGGTGGATCACGCCATCGCCGCAGGTTTGGAACCCAGGCGTTTTACTGCCGACTTACTAGACCACTTCCGTGACCTCATGGTGTTGCAGGCCGTGCCCGATGCGGTGGACAACGGCCTGGTGGACGCTCCGCAAGACCGCATTGAGACGCTGCAGCGGCAGGCCGCGTCCTTCCAACCAGCTGCTCTGGCTGCCATCGCTTCTACCATCAACAGCAATGTGGACGACATGCGCAACGCCACCGCGCCCAGGCTGCTTCTGGAAATCCTGGCGGCGAAGCTCATTCTTTCCGCGTCCGGTGGGGAGCGGTTCAGGCTGCGCCTGTTGTTTCTGCTGCGGCATCAGCGCCAACGCCGCCTGCGCCTGCACCCGCGCCCTCGCCAAGTGGTCGGGTCTACGAGCGGAAATCAGCGTCTTGCGCGGGAAGCAGCCGAGGCTGCAGCGCAGGTATCTGCTGCTCCGGAACCTGAACCCGAAGTGGCACAGGTCCCAGCCCCAGAACCCGAACCTGTTCCAGCGCCCGAACCCGTGGTGGAGCAACAGCCGGAACCAGAACCAGCACCGGAACCCCAGCGAACCCGCGCAGCCTGCCGCGTCTGTTGCCGAGCAGGTCCGTTCGCAGTGGACAGCCGTGCGCACGAAGGTTGGGGGCGCGAATAAGGTTGCCGAGATTATGCTCACCGAAGCCCGTGTGCTGGGCATGCGCGACGGCACGCTGGTCATCGGGCACAACACTGGCGCCCTGGCCTCTCGGCTGAACGATCCCCGCAACAACCAAGCCATCGTGGACGCGGTGAAGGACGTTGTGGGAGTTGAAGTGCCGATCACCTGCGTGATTGGGACAAACCCCAGTGAGGCCGGAATTACTGCGGAGAACACGGGGAGCTGACGCCAAAAAAACCGTGGACCCCACCGGTCGTTGAGAAGAACGAGGAGAAGCCGGGAGAAGAAGAAAAACCCGCCTCGACCGGATGGGGAAAGCCTGCTGCTCTTGGCGGGCCGCAAGGTGAGGCGCCTCAAGCCTCGCAGCCTGCGGTAACCCCGAAGGACGTCGATACGCAGCCAAAGAGGAACCCCGGAAGCTGAAACGCTGGGAAGAAGCGGCGGCGCGCGGGCGGGCTGCTCTGGAGGCAAACGGTGGCATGCCGGAGCCTCCGCCGCCACCGCCGATGGACGAGTCAGTGCCGCTGCCGCCCGAACCCGACGATGACGTGCCGCCCCCTCCGGCGGGTGACCCCTACGGTTACCCGCAGATGAGGGTATTCCCGCGCCGCCACCCCCGCCAGCGGACACGAATGCGGAGGAAGAGGAAATGCTGCGGGAAGCTGCGCAGGGAGCCGGGGAAACCGCGACCGTCGAGACGCAAAAAACCGTAGCCATGGACCTGCTGAGCCAAGAGCTCGGCGCTAAGCCCGTCTAACAGTCCCCACGGCGACGGCAAAAAAATATTAGACTCGTACTACTACTGACAACACGAAAGGTACATAATGACTGAGCCTAACGACATGGCCGCACTCATGGCGCAAGCCCAGGGAGATGAAAGCCCAGCTGGATCAAGCCCAGCAAGAAATCATGGCAGCCTCCGTGGTCGGCGAAGCCGAAATGGACTGGTCAAAGGCCACCATGGGTGGCAACGGTCAAATCTCCGACCTGGTTATCGACCCCCAAAGTCGTTGACCCCGAGGACGTAGACACCCTCAAGACCTCATCCTCAGCGCACTTGCCGATGCCCACCAGAAAGTCGCCGCCCTCGCCGAAGAAAAAATCGGCCCCCTCTCCCAGGGCTTCCAAGGAATGTTCTAAACCTTCCACCCAACGTGCGGCCAGGGCAGATGCATACGCACCTGGCCGCTTTTCCACGTCACACACAGAAAAAGGCTCGCTCACCACAGTGTTTGAAGGACCACTCAGGACCTCATCGACGAACTTTCCCGGCTACCAGGCGTAGGGTCCAAAAAAAGCGCCCAACGGATCGCCTTCCACCTCCTCACCGCCGAAACCACCGACATCAACAGGCTTATCGACGCCCTCGGGGCCGTGCAGCATGGCGTCACCTTCTGCCGCATCTGCAGCAACATCTCCCGCGAAGAAATCTGCCGCTTCTGCGCCGATTCTGGGCGTGATTCCGGCATTATTTGCGTGGTTGAAGAACCCAAAGACATCCAAGTCATCGAACGCACCGGTGAATACAGCGGGCGGTATCACGTGCTCGGTGGGGCGCTCGATCCCTTGGCCAACATTGGACCCAAAGACCTGAGCATTACCGCCCTGCTTCAACGCGTCGGCGGTGTCCTGGACGACGTGGAAGGTCGGGGACATTCCCGAAGTGCGCGAAGTCATCCTGGCCACCGACCCCAACACCGAAGGCGAAGCCACCGCCTCCTACCTTGCGCGCATGCTTCGCGATTTCCCCGACCTTATAGTTTCCCGCCTGGCCAGCGGCATGCCCCTCGGCGGCGACCTCGAATTCGTGGACGAACTGACCCTCTCCCGGGCGCTGAGCGGGAGGTTGAGGCTGTAGGGGAGCGCCACTTAATGTCATCGAATGCACTGGCAGATAGACGGACAGTAATGGTGCTCAACAAACTGTACAGGCATCTATAGAACATAGATGGTCACTGCTGTTACCAGCGATTTTGTTGCCTGGGGTTAGTCTTCGGGGGTGGTTGAATTCTTCAATGCTTCAAAAAATTGCGATTCATAGTGCTTCCTAGGTATCCTAATATCAGTGCCCCCCGTTACGACGGGAAGGGAAGATGACTCTAGAACCCCAGCCGGACGACTGGATCTAGAGTCCTCGTTCTTTATAGGCTCAGAATCTCGGGTTGCCTTATTTAAAACAATTGATTCTTGTAACTGTTCTAGATAGACCTTGTCACCTAGAAAATTTGCATTTATTGCTCCAAGGACCACGTCTGCAATCCATAATAAAGGTTCTTCACTGCCTTTCTTGTGGGTAATGGTAATGTTGGATGCTTGATTCTGGTCCTGCAGGGCAACTATATGTGCAAATATCTTTTTCGTTTTGTTTAGATTGTCTGCTCTCTAGGCAGACGCTATAAACTTCCATGTTGACAAGCTCATAGTATAATTCTTCAAGACATTTTCTTCTAAAACGTTCTGTTTTCTTTGAGGCTTGGCTTCTGTGCGTTATCACTGCATGCATTGGGTTTTTCAGTGAAGCAATAGCGTCAACGATCTTTTTCCGTCGCTCAGTGCTCTCGTCAGTCCAGTGAAGTTTACGTTGTCCTCTTAGCAGTAGTTTAAATAAATTTTCGCGAATTTGTTCGCATCTTTCTTTTTCGATTAGTACCGCGCAGATGATGTAATCTTGCTGGTGAAGACCTCTTCTTGCGGATGATTCATCAACGTAAGCTTGATAGAGAGAGTGCACATGCCAAGTATATAATTTTTGATTAGTGGATTGGCAATCAGGGTGCTTCACTAAAAAACTTTTCTGATATATCCCTAGAATGGGTGTACAGTGCCTCTCTTGGGTTTTGTTGCGGCATCTGTGTGTTGTTGAAATCGCTCTATGAAATTTTTAGATATACGCCTACGAAATGATCTTGTACTTCTATATCTCATTGTTTATAATAATTTTTAACGCCTCCTGTTACGACGGGAAAGGAAGAGGCCCCTAGGACCCCAGCCGGACGACTGGACCTAGGGGTTTCGCTTAACCCGGGTACTGCGCAAAGTGTGTATACCTTCCGGTCAGAAAACTGTTTTTTCGAACCTGAGTGTATACACACTTTGCATTGGCGGCAGTTTGATAGGATACGACGACTAAAGAGCGGGTCCCCTTCAGCCAAGATCCCAGCTCACAACCCAGGCCCGAACCCCCAAGCCCCCCAAAAACCCTACCTCAACCTCTCCTTCCTTAGCTGCTCAACCTCGGGAATATCCAGCTGCTCCAGCGAGGACAGTTCAACTCCCATCGCACGAGCTAGCAGCAGGTCGGCAAGCTGGGGGTTGCGTGCGAGCGCCGGTCCGTGCATGTAGGGTGGCTATGATGCTGCCTTTGTACTACGCCTTCGGCGCCTACTTGCCCGTCAGCTTCAGCGGAACCGTCAGCGGTTGCGCCGTGGGCATCGCAGTTTCCCTACACCCCGGATCACGCGCCCGAGGGGGGCGGCGTCGGGACCAAGGATGGTGGCACCCATGTGGTTTTCAAAGCCGGTGAGTGTGTCGGTGAGTTCTGGGATTCCGGCTGGGGTGGAGATGAGTTCGCCGATGGTGCGTTTCCCAAGGGGAGCTGGTGGTGGCGTCGATGAGTCCAACGCCGTCGACGATGCGCCCGTCGGCGCGGAAGGATTCGCCAGGACTTGCAGTCCGGCGCATATGGCGAATGGGTCGCCCGAGGTTGGCGGCTTCGATGAGTCCCCGGTGTTCGGTGAGGTGTTTTGCTGCGAGGATTTGTGCGGTGTCTTCGCCACCGCCGACGCAGTAGAGGTCCAGGTTGGTGGGCACGGGTTCGCCAAGTTTGATGGTCACGACCTCCGTGTCAATGCCGCGCTTGCGGGCGCGTCCCCGCAGAACCAGGGCGTTGCCGTTGTCGCCGTAGGTGCCCTAGGGACGTCGGGGAGGATGAGTCCGATGGTTAGTTCGCTCATTTGCGCACCTCTGTTATTTTCTCCAGGGCTTTTTTCAGGTCGCGGAATGCGGTGTAGTTGGCGAGTACTTCGACGCGTCCGGGTGGGCAACTGCGGATGGCCGCCACGGTGTTGGGTACGTGAGTGTGGGGCACATCGGCGTAGATGAGTCGGACGGCGAGGTCGGTACCACGTTCTCCTGCTGCAACGATGTGGGTGTTTTCGAATGCTTCGAAGGAGACGTCCCAGAGCCAGGAGAGGTCTTCACCGTCGGCGACTTGCCCATTGACGCTGATCACGATGCCGTCGGCGGTGCGGTCCACCATGGAGAGTGCTTCTTGCCACCCTGCGGGGTTCTTGGCCAGGAGCATGTGCACTTCCCATTGTTCGAAAGTAATGGTGGAGTAGCGTCCGGCCACGTTGGAGACGGCTTGGACTGCCTGCACTGCCCCATCAAGGGGGATCTTAAACACTTCAATGGCGGCGGCGAGCGCTTCTGTAGCGTTGCCACGGTTAGCATTGCCTGGCAGGGTCAACGACAAAGACACAACCTCCACCGAAACCTCAGAAGGCACTGCAATGCCTGATTCGCTGATGCTCCAGGTGGGTGTGGGGCGGCGGAAGGTGCGGCCGTCGGCAAGCGGGGTGAGGGCGTGCCAGTCGTCGCCGTCGCGGACGATGTGTCCGCCGGTGCGGGGGCAGCTGACGGAGTCGCCAACCCAGCCTGCGCCTGCGGAGACCCAGATGACGTTGGGTGCGTCGTAAGCAACGGAGGTGACCAGGACGTCGTCGCAGTTGGCGATCACGGTCATTTCTGGGTGTGCTTCCACGCAGGCCCGCAGGCGGCGCTCGATGGTGTTGATTTCGCCCACGCGGTCAAGCTGGTCGCGCGTGAGGTTCAACAGCACCAGGCAGGAAGGATTCAGGCGGTCGGCAACCGCGGGGACGTGCAGTTCGTCGCATTCCAGCACCACGTGCGACGCCCCGCGACCCGCCATGAGTGCGGAAATGATGCCGGCGTCCATGTTGTCGCCACCTTCGTTAGTGGCCACGGCGTACTGCGTGCGCAGCGCTGCAGCCAGCATGCGTGTGGTGGTGGATTTGCCGTTGGTGCCGGTGATCAGGGCCACGGGGCGTCCCGCCTCCGAGGTTGGCCATGATGTTCGGGTCAATGGCCCCCGCGATGAGGCCGCCGATCATGCCACCGGCCCCCGACCAGTCATTTGCGACGCCTTGGTGGCCAGTGTCGCCGCTGTGGTGGCCACGGTAGTGCGCAGCCGCTGCAGAGGCGCGGGAAGGTTCAAGCTCATTCCCTAAATACTAGTGAATCCAGCGCTTATTCGGCGGTACCTGCACGAACATTTTGGGTGAGCTGCATAAATTCAGTATCGGACACCAAAGGAATGCCTTTGCGGCGCGCGTGCATGGCCTTTCCGCGTAGTTCCCCCTCCTGGTTGCACACCACCAGGCTGGTTTCCCAGGGTGAGCTGTTCAGAGTAGGCGAGTCCTGCATCCACCGCCGCCGCGATTATCTCGTCAGGGGTCAACGGTGATGTCGGGGGTGATCACTACCTCCATGCCCTGCACCAGTTCCTTTCCGGGTTGGTGCATGCCGGGATTGGTGTAGCGACGGGTGGCGGTCGCGGCGTCGAGACGCAGGCGGCTGCGCTGCAGGCCAAAACGATCCCCGCGCAGGTCATTCGGGCTTGCCTGAACCACGTCGCTATCTCTCAGGCGGTTGAAAAACATGCGTCCGAGCAGCAGTGTGTTTTCCCGCGCCAGCTGCTCGGCCGGGATGGTCGCGCGCGCCGCGGATGCCTTGGGGGAAGGGGCGCGCATGCCGAGTGCCCGCGCCACTGCCCGTAGGCGTGTGTCCGGCAGGTTTGCTTGACGACGCCGCGCGCTCTCCAAGGTGTCCACCACCATCTCAGGTCGGGGGATGTGCCCTATGCGGCGTCGCCGTCCCCGCTGGCCGCGTCGTTGTCCACGGCTGCGTGGGCCTTTAGAGTTGAGGACGCGCACGGCGCGCCTGGATTCCGCGACGATGAAACCCCAGTCGCGGGTGGAGTTGTGCACGATGAGGGTGCGGCCGTCGATAAACGCGCAGATCTGGCGCAGTTGTGTTTCAAAACCCACGCCCTGCTCAATGTCCTCCGGCGTGAGGAGTGCAGGTGCCGGGGACCGGGGTTGTCGCCGAGGGTTGAACACGCAAGTAGGTGTCCACAACCTCGCCGTCGGGGAGTAGGTAGCCATGTGCAGCCCCACCATGCGGGACGTGGCGGGGTGAATGCCGGTGGACAGTACTGTTGCAGCGACATAGGGGGCGGCGGCGAGTTCGGCGCGGCGCTGTTCCTCGCGTTCCGCCCGACGCCCAGCGTCACGCCCAGTATCACGTCCCTGCCTCGCGTTCGGCCTTGGGCGGTGTGGTGGGGTTGGCGTGGCTAAATGTTGGTTTCTGCGTGGGGCTCACGCCGGTGATTCTACCTGTTTGGGGGTGCCTATTTGGAAAAAGTGCTTGCTTGGCAGGGGGTGGCGGCGTTAAATAATGAATGAAATTCATAATTAACTAAGGCAACCCTTATTTAATGTGATGGGGGTTGGGCAAGCATCACTGCAAGCATCACTAAGGAATCGCAATGACACAACCAACAATGCAATCCACAATGCAACCAAAAATGCGCAAAACCTCAGCTCAGAGCATCACTAATCCGCGGTACCTTGTATACGCGGGTGTTTTCACCGCTCTGTACTTTGTCATCACCTTCGGCAGTGGGATGTTGGGAATTATCTCTCCCCTCATGATCATTGTCGGCGCCTTGATCGGAGTGGTCTGCAACGGTGTCGTCGTGATGCTGTACATCGCCAAAACCCCCTACTTTGGCGCACTCACCATCACAGGTACCATTGTCGGTTTCCTCATGATGGCCACCGGACACACCTGGTATGTCAGCATCCTCGGCCTGGCAATGGGCTTCCTCGCCGACCTCATCGCCAACAGTGGACACTACCGAAGGCGCATCACCAACTGCCTCGCCTACGCCGTACTAAACCTGTGGAGCATCGCGCCCATCGCGCCCATCTTCTACAACTCAGATGCCTACTTCGCCCACGTCCAGGGACTCCATGAGTGCCGAGTACGCCGAGGCCATGCAGCAACTACTCACCCCCACCGTGTTGATATGTTGGATGGTCCTTACCTTCATCATCTCCTTTAGTTGCCGCCAATATCGGCATGACCATGCTGAAAAAGCACTTCCAGCGAGCAGGCGTCGTTTAATGAACCACGTCCCATCTCGCGTTCCAGCGCACAGACTCACAGGCAGAAGCGGCCTAGACCCCCGCACCAAACTGCTCACCATTACCGTGTGCAACATGCTGGCGATGGGTGCCTTTCCCAGCAAGGTTCTGTGGATCATCGTGGCCTTAGCCGCCCTGTTGCTGCTTATCGACGCTTCCCTCCGAGCCGTCGCCACCTACGCCACCGGAATTGCCATCGCCGCAGTGCTGTACGCTGCGCCCCTGCTGCCGCATAATTCGGTCACCGGCTGGATCATCGCCACCAGCGCGTTGGTGGGGTATTGGCTGGCGCGCATCGGCACCTGCATCGCACTGGCCTACTGGATGATCACCAGCACCACCGTCAGCGAACTCATCACCGCGTTCCGGCAGCTCCACGCGCCACGCGCCTTCATCATTCCCCTCGCCGTGGTGTTCCGCTTCATCCCCGTCGCCTTCCAGGAATTCCGTGGTGTCCTTGAGGCCCTGGCCCTGCGCGGATTCAGCGGCTCGGCGCTGTGGCTGCATCCCGTCCGCACCGCCGAAAAACTCATCGTCCCCGTGCTGTCCGCCTCCGCCCGCATTGCCGACGACCTCGCCGCCGCCGCGCTCATCCGCGGACTCGGCGCGCCGGGCACTCCCACCTCCGTTGTTCGCCTGCGGTTCTCGCTTGTCGACGCCCTGACTATCGCCGTTGTCGCGGCCATCACCGTGTACGCGTTCTGGGGAGGTGCATTGTGAGCATCCACATTGGCGATGTTTCTGTGCAATACAGCGGTTCGGAGGAATCGGTGCTGCACGGGATCGGCCTGGACATTGAACCCGGTACCGTCACCCTCATCTGCGGCGCCAGCGGCAGCGGAAAATCCAGCGTGTTGCGGCTGATCAACGGCCTGATCCCGCACTTCCACACGGTGGAGGGTACCGGTACCGTTACCGTGGACGGGCACAACGTCGCGGAGACTGAGGTACACCAGATGGGGACCCTCACCGCCACTGTGTTTCAAAACCCCCGCACACAGTTCTTTACCACCGATGTGGATAGCGAGCTCGCCTTCGCCGGGGAAAACTACCAGCTACCTCCAGATACGATCCGCGCTCGCAGCGCAGAGGCGCTGGAGTACGTGGGCATCAGTGACCTGGCGGGCCTGAACCTGTGGGGCCTGTCTGGTGGGCAGCTGCAGAAAGTCGCCTGCGCGCAAGCCTACGCACAGGACACCCCCATCCTGTTGTTCGACGAACCTACCTCCAACCTTGACCCCGAGTCCATTGAGGACTTCACCGCCCTGCTGCGCAGGCTCAAGGAACAAGGAAAAACCCTGGTGATAGCCGAGCATCGCGTGTATTTCCTCGCCGGCATTGTGGACCGCGTGATCCTCGTGGAGGACGGCAGGATAGCCCAGGAATTTACTGGTGAAGAATTTTTCCAACTTAATGACGCTCGCCGCCGCGACCTGGGGCTTCGCTGCTTGAGTGCGCCGGAACTCACCGTCCCCGAACAAGAAACCGGCGATGTTCCAGGGCTGCACATTGATTCGGCGGTGGTGTCATTCCAGGGCAAACGTGTCCTTGATATATCCGGCGTTGTGTTTCCCGCAGGCCAGGTCACCGGCCTCGTTGGCCCCAACGGTGCGGGCAAAACCACGCTGGCTCGGGTGCTCTGCAGCCTGCAAAAAATGGATAGAGGAACACCGAAAAACGGCATACGTTTGGTGCGTGCTGCGGAAGATGGGGCGTCGATAAGCGAGCCGATGAAGAAGGGCACGGCCTTCCTGGTGATGCAGGATGTGCACCGCCAACTATTTGCAGAAACCGTGGCACAGGAAGCCGACGCCCAGCACCTGGAACAGCTGGGTTGGGGAAGCTAGCGGACAGGCACCCGATGTCACTGTCCGGCGGGCAGAAGCAGCGGTTAGTGATCGCCACGGCTCTCAGCATGAATACCCACGTGCTCATTCTCGACGAACCCACGTCCGGTGTGGACTACCGGCACCTCGTGGACATTTCCGAACAACTAAAAACGCTGGCCGCACGTGGTGTTGTGGTGATCGTGATCAGCCACGACCATGAATTCCTTAACCACTGCGCGGACCGCATCGTCCATCTGAACCCTCTTGCAGGAAAGGAGTAACAGCCATGACGAGCAACACCAGTAAACCCATGACTGAGCGTGAAGCCGGAAGGGTTGCGCTGAAAGAACTACTCAAACCCATCTCAGTGCGTCTCCTCGTGGGGCGAACACTCGCGGCTCTGGGCGGTGTGCTCGCCATCGCCCCCTACATTGCACTGGTCAAACTCGGTGCGGTGTTTTATGAGGCGTACTCCACCGGCACAGAGGTGGACACGGCGCGCGTCACTAGCATTGTGAACATTCTGATCGGCACTTTTGGCGCACGGCTCGCGTGCATCGGCATTGCTTTGGGGGTGACACACTTTGCAGATGCGAAATTCTCCGCACTTGTGCGTGAACGCACCATCAGGCATGTGGCCACCGCGCCACTCGGGTGGTTCACCTCCACCAACGCAGGGCGTGTGCGCAAGGCGTTGCAAGACGACATCTCCATGGTGCACACTCTGGTCGCCCACCAGCCCGTCGATGTGACACAAGCCCTGATCACGCCGCTCGCGCTGGCCATATATGCCTTTGTCATCGACTGGCGGCTCGGGTTGCTGACTATAGCAACATTGCCCATCTACGGCATCATCATGGCCGTCATGATGAATGGTATGGGTGACAAAACCGTGCAAGTGGACAGCAAACTCGCCCAAGTATCCGCCACCATGGTCGAATTTGTCACCGGTATCACCGTGGTCAAAGCCTTCGGCACCGTCGGACGGGCACACAAACGCTACCAAGACGCAGCTGACGAATTCTCCGCCTTCTACCTCGACTGGACCATCCCACTACTGCGCAGCAATGCCTTTGCCAACGCCACCGTGACCATTCCGCTGCTGTTGGCCATCAACCTCGGTGGGGGAGCGGCCATGGCGCACGCCGGGTGGGTGGAACCCGCCGACGTGCTGGCCACCTCACTCATCGCCCTGATGCTGCCCTACTCCATCGAAATGCTGGGTAACTCCGCCTGGGCCTACCAAACCGCAGGTGCCGCAGCATTGCGCGTGACGCAGGCGCTGGATATTCCGGTGCTGGAGGTGCGCGCCGGGGGAGATGTGCAGGTTTGATGGGGGTGCCGAGATGCCAGGGTGGGCCTGTGATCGCGGGTTCGGATGTGGCCTATGAGGACGTGTCCTTCTCCTACGGGGATGTGCTGGCCGTGGATCACGCCAGTTTTGAGCTGAAGGAAGGTACTGTTACCGCGTTGGTCGGCCCTTCCGGCTCGGGCAAATCCACGCTGGCAACCCTGCTGGCCCGGTTCAACGATCCCGATTCCGGCCGCATCACCTTGGGTGGTGTTGACTTAAAAGACATCCCTCGAACGAGCTATACAAGCACGTTGCCTTCGTGTTGCAGGATCCGCAACTGCTGCGCATTTCCCTGCGCGACAACATTGCTCTGGGCAAGCCCGGTGCCAGCGATGAAGAAGTCCGCGAGGCCGCACGCAGCGCCCACATTCTTGATGTGATTGAGGCTCTTCCCGACGGTTTTGACACCATCTACGGCTCCGACCAGGGGCTTTCCGGTGGCCAGGCGCAGCGCATCGCCATCGCCCGTGCCCTGCTGATCGACGCCCCAGTACTCATCCTTGATGAGGCCACCGCTTTCACCGACCCCGAATCCGAAGCGGAAATCCAACGAGCACTCAGCGCTTTGGTCAAAGGCCGCACCGTGCTTGTGATCGCACACCGCCCCGAATCCATTGTCGGCGCGGACCGCATCATTGTGGTTGACCGCGGGCGCGTGGTGGCCAGCGGAACCCACGAAGAACTTCTCAACCAGCCGCTTTACCGTGCGCTCTGGCAGCACGCACCCGCACAGGAGGCATAACACAATGAAGCTCACACTTCTTGACATTGTTCCCCGCATCAAAAGGATGCTTAAAGACCCACATCTGATTAATACCAACATCTGGTTCAGCGTTGCCGCCGGACTCATTGAAGGTGTTGCCCTGTGCCTGCTACTACCCGGCATTACCGCCCTGGCCCACAACGAGCCGGTGTGGGGGCTCGGCATCTGGGGCTGGGTGACTGTGCTCAGTATCCTCGCCGCGATCAGCGCAGTGGTTGGGTACCTGCAAAGCCTCCGGGGATACCAAGCGGCTATAGACTTCTTGGTCAACGTACATAAAAAAGTTGGCGACCAGGTGTCGTCGCTTCCGCTCGGCTGGTTCAACCGCCCCCTCGCTGGGCTGCTCTCCCGCCTAGTGTCCAACGAACTCGTCATGACTGGTGAGATCATCGCCCACATGCTCTCACCCATCATCCAACGCGTGACCTCCAGCGTTGTGTTGCTGGTCTTCGCCTGGGCCTGGGATTGGCGGCTGGGCCTAGCGGTGACTATTTCCATCCCCATATTCCTGCTGTTTGTGCTGGCTACCACCGCCCTGATCAAAAAGGGAAAAAGCATCGGCGAACCCACTGAAGTGGAACTCAGCAACCGCATCGTGGAATTTACGCATTGCCAGGCGGCGCTGCGTTCCTGCGGGCGCAGCACGCACTACAGCAAACTCGATCACGCCAACGCTGCATGGCTGAAGGCCAAGCGCACGGAACTCTGGTACGAAATCGTCGGTAACCTCTTCGGCGGTGCCTTTCACCCAGGTGGTGATCATTACGCTGATCAGCATCGCCGCGAACCTCGCCGTTACCGGCTCCCTCGAATCCATCGCTGCCATCGCGTTCATCGGGCTGTGCCTCCGTTTTACCCATACGCTCGTGGGCATCACCGAAACCGCTGCTAGCCTCGAAGAACGACGCTCCCGCCCTCGACTCCATTGACGACGTCCTGACCGCCCAGCCCCTGCCCGAACCTACGGAATCCACGGCACAACCCACGCCCGGGACCATTGATTTTGAGGACGTGACTTTCGGTTACGGGTCGGACAAAACTGTGCTGAACGGTGTGAGTTTCCACGTGCCCAACCGCAGCATGGTGGCACTGGTCGGGCCGTCCGGCTGCGGTAAAACCACCGTGGCCAGGCTGGTCAGCCGCTTCTACGACGTTGATAGTGGTGCGGTGAAAGTTGGTGGGCTTGATGTGCGGGAACAAACAACAGTCACGTTGATGAAAAGCCTCTCCATGGTGTTCCAAGACGTCTACCTTTTCGACGACACTCTTGAAGCCAACATCCGCATCGGTAACCCGGACGCTTCCGAGGAGGAAGTCCACGAAGCAGCCCGTTTGGCAGGCGTGACTGAAATCGTGCAGCGTCTGCCGCGTGGATGGGAGACCTCCGTGGGTGAAGGTGGACGGGCGCTATCTGGGGGTGAACGCCAACGCGTCTCCATCGCGCGTGCGTTGCTGAAAAAAGCACCCATCGTGCTGCTTGATGAGGCCACATCGGCGCTGGACCCGGAGAATGAAACAAATATTGTCGCGGCCGTCGATAAGTTGCGTGAAAATGCAACAGTGCTGGTGATAGCGCACAAACTGGACACCATCAGGAAAGCCGACACCATCGTCCAATTCCGGACCGACGGCACCATCGAAGACATCGGAACCCACTCCGAACTCTTCGAACGAGGCGGAACCTACCGGGCATTCTGGGACACCCGCGCGGCTGCGCAGGGCTGGCAACTAACGTAGAAACCATGGTCACACCACGACTCGGCCGCAAAACCGGCCCCAAACCCAAATTCACCAGTAAGACGCTGTTATGGCTGCGCTCCGCCTCGGCATTGACCGCTTCACCATCGCTGGTGTGGCCACCCAACTCGGCGTGGCCACCTCGGCCGTCTACCGGCTTTTTGACAGCCGGGACGCCCTCGTCCACGCCTGCCTCGCCCATGCCGGGTGTTCCATGACACCGCCGCCCGACGGACTGAGCTGGCAAGACATCCTCCGCCATGCCGCCGAAGAAGTATGGGCATGCTGCGAAAAATACCCCGGCCTGGACATCACCATCTTCCAATTTCCCAGCGCATTCACACACATTGAGGACTACCTTCGAAATATTGTGAACCAGCTGGTAAAGGCAGGACTTGGCCAGGAACAAGCCGCCTTCGCCTTCGACTTCATTGGCGACACCACCATTGCCTGCCACATCGGTGTTGCGGCGCTCCGGCAGGTTGGTGATGACGGCCGAACCGGTATTGAGGTTGTGCGTGATCGTACCAGCGACACCAGCGTCTTCGTCCCTGATCCCAGTTGGACTGACCGTGGGACGCTTGACCGGAAAGTGGAGTTCATTATTCGGGGGATGGAGAAGGAGGTGGAAGGTTAGGGGCGTGTGAAGTGTGCTTACCTTCAAGCACGCAAACGGCCCTTTTTCCGACCTGAGCATAAGCAAACTTTTAGCAGGCGAGTTCTTCTACACACCGAACAATAGGGCGGATCAGCATCCGGCTTCCACAGGGCGCTGATTGGCGGGTGTGGGGGAAGGCCCGACAGGGTGTGAACCTGGGATCGCCGGACCTGGTGCTTCTGCCACGGAGTGAGCGATCAGTGCGCACCCCATCCCAGCTGCAACCAACTCGCGAATACTCGCAGGACTGTGCGTTTCAAACTCCACGCGCGGTTGTGCGTTGAAGGTTACGAAAGCCTGATTAAGTAAATGGCGCAGCCCACTGTCCGATTGCAGGCATATGAAGGGTTCGGTTGCTACGTCCTTTAATGAGGTGATGCGGCGAGGACCCGCCAGGGGAGTGATAAGAACCAGGTGTTCAGGTGCAATTTCTTGATGGTGTAGATGTTTGGTGTTGGCGGCATCGGCATCAGCGGGGCCGATGACCACATCAACCTGGCCTTCCTCAAGGGCGTGTATGAGCTCTGCGATGAGGCCAGTGCGCAGCGATACCGTGACACCCGGATAGCGTGTTCGGAAGCGACTGAGTGCGCTCACCAGGTCAAACTTTCCTGTTAGTGGGGTCACTGCAACCCGAACATGACCCGCCGACACCGACCGGAACGCTCGCATCAGGCGTTTTCCTTCGTCCAGATCGGCGAGAGCCTGACGAACATAGGGAAGAAACCGCTCACCGGCGGCGCTGAGCGTGACGGTTCGTGAACGGTGCAACAGGGTTACTCCCAGCTCCTGTTCTAGCTTCTTGATGTGAGACGAAATCGCAGGTTGAGCAAGGTGTAGGTCCTCGGCGGCCTTAGTGAAACCACCGCAACGCACAACCGCCTCAAAAGACTCCAAGTAACGCAGCTCCATGAGTGTCATAATAAATCGTGATGGAAACGATGAAAACTTTGTCTTAGACATATAGTTCCATGAATGCCAGGCTGGTGGCATGACATCAGAACACAACTTTGCAGATACGGCCGTCCGGCATCTCGGCGGTTTGAAGACCTCAGCCCTTGGCTTCGGATGCATGGGACTTTCCCAGGGGTACGGGCCCGTTGACGACGCCGAATCCGTTGCCGCTATTCATGCAGCTCTCGACTCTGGAATCACCATGCTCGACACCGCTATGAGTTACGGGCAAGGACACAACGAAGAATTGGTTGGGCGGGCTGTGGCGAGCAGTGGCGTGCCGCGTGAGCAGATTCAGATCGCGACAAAGTTCGGGATCATGCGCCGCGACGACGGTGTTGGGCTGGATGCCCACCCCGACCGCATTGCCACCTACTGCGAGGATTCCCTGCGCCGACTGGGAACCGACGCCATCGACCTCTACTACCTGCACCGCGTGGACCCTCAGGTGCCTATCGAAGACTCCATCGGTGCCATGAGCGACCTAGTGGCTCAAGGAAAAGTGCGCCATCTCGGGGTTTCCGAAGTCACGCCCGACGAACTACGACGCGCTGTGGGTGTTCACCCCATCGCAGCAGTACAACTGGAATGGTCACTAATGTGGCGCGAACCCGAACTCAGCGTCATTCCGGTCGCCCGCGAACTTGGAGTGGGTGTTGTTCCCTACAGCCCGCTCGGACGTGGGCTACTCGGTGGACGACTAGATGCTACTGCTGTTTCTGAAAGCCCATTTCGCGCAAACGATCCGCGATTTGTTGACGCAAATCTGTCTGCCAATATGCAACAAGTAGATGCACTCACTGCTTTTGCGGAATCACAAAGTATGACTGTTTCGCAGGTTGCTTTTGGCCTGGCTGCTTGCCCAAGGCGATGACGTTGTTCCCATTCCCGGTACACGTAAGCCAGAACGAGTGCGTGAAAATGCGGAAGCAATGCGCTATTGCTTTAGTGCTGATGATCTTGCTGCGGTGGAAAAGGTCGTGCCAGAGAGTGAATGGGTGGGGGATCGTAGGTCGTTTGCTGTGCCGGTTACTAAGAGGGGGTGATGAGCATGCGAGGCTGTATGTAGTAAAACACCTGCACATGTGTCTGAGCCTCTGCATAAAGGTATCACGCATAATGGAGCCATGACTCATCAAAGTGGAATCACAGCCTTAGGTACTACTGATCACGTGTACTTGGAACTTGACCTTGTCAAAGGCAAAGATCCGAAAGAAGCAATCGGCCGCCTAGCTGCGGCAATCAACCTGCCCACTACCGTCGGGGCCAACGCCGTGGTTGGCGTGCGTCCCGAACTGTGGGTCAAAGTCTCTGACGCTCAGCATGTGCCCTAACAACATCCATGGGTTCAACGAACCCCTCAAAGGCACAGACGGGTACGAAATGCCCGCCACCCAGCATGACGCTTGGGTGTGGGTAGCGTCGTTCTCTCGCTCACAATCATTTGAGGTATCTTCCTACATTCTGAAGCAGCTCAAAGGGTACTTCAAGCTCGCTGATGAAACAGTCGGCTGGGCCTATGAGGTCAACCGCGACCTCACTGGCTTTGAAGATGGCACCGAGAACCCAGGTGCGCTGGAAGCACCTGGACTGGTCGGTGTTCCTGCTGGTCAGCCTGGTGCCGGCTCGTCTGTGTTGCTGTTCCAAAAGTGGAGCCACCGCATCCGTGAATGGTCCAACTTGTCTGTGGATAGGCAACAGGACGTGATTGGCCGTACTAAGCAAGACAGTACTGAGCTGCCTGAAGACGCTATGCCTGATTCCTCACATGTTTCACGCACTGTGGTCGAAAAAGACGGGGAGGAACAGGAGGTGTTCCGTCGCAACACTTCCTATGGGGAGCTGGAAAATCACGGTACCACGTTCGTTGGGTTCTCTGTGAGCAGTGGCGTTTGGAAGAAATGCTTCGCCGGATGGCTGGTGCCGATGGTGGCCCGCGCGACGCCCTGACCTACTTCACCGATGCTGAAACTGGTTCGTGGTATGTCTGCCCTTCAACGGATGGTCTGCTGGCGATAGCAGAGCTATTCATTGAAGACAAAGAATAGATGATATTAATTTTATACACGAGGTGTGATCTCTCAATACCTTGTTAACAATCCCACCTCAACACCTTAGAAACACTTTTTGTTGAATCCTTCCGCTGCTGATCGGTGGTGGTTTTTACTACCACCATGGCGCGATCACTATCCTCGGCCCTGCGCCTTCACATCATCGATTTCGGCCTCCGGCACACTTGACAGTGTAAGCATCGCTAATTTTCTGTGTGGCGAACAATATTAGCCAGAAAACCTACTACACCATCAAGGACCGTAATGCCCGCGAAAGCAAAGCCGCGCTCTACCCATGCACCAGCGCACCCAATGATCTAACAACCTGGACCACCACACACACTTGCTGGTGCTCACCCTGCGGGACCGGCTAGCTGACCAGGCTGGGAAAATGGGCCCTTACTAGGAGATGCTCGACGACCCGATATCACCCCACCGATCCCAGCGCCACCCACGCTTGCCCGGATACTGCACAACGCCAGGGGGCAGTGCACACCCACCGCAAACGCCCCATATCCACCCTGATCCGGTTTATCCGCTCATATGCGATGGAATTGTGGCAGCTTGATGAGTTTACCTACCACCTAGCCAGCGGGCAGATTAATACCATCTACCAGCTCATTGACGATGCCACCCACTACGATATCGGCACCTACTGCGCTGTATCCAACGAAAACAGAGACGATGCCTGCAGGTGTCTAGCCTGGGCTTTTAACACCTACGGCGTGCCCCAGCAGCTGTTGACTTATAATGGCGCCAAGTTGAACTAATCCTGCTGTGGCCATATCACCACCATGCAGCGATTTGCCGCCCACAATGGATGCTACACCATTGCCAACAGTGTGTCCCATCCGCAAACCCAAGGTAAAACCGAACGCAGCCACCGCACTTTGCAACGCCTTCTTGATACCCTGCCAACCTGCAAGCTTTACTGAATCCTGCAGGCTGGTGGAGCAGTTCCGCAACTGATACAATCGTAAGCGCAGAAATCAAGCTCTTGAGGGATCACCCCTGCAACACACCTTTGACACTATGGAGCATCATCCCAGTACAGGCAACCCCTCATCTCTAGACGAAACCTCACTGCTATGGCAACCACCGAAGGCATGCCTGACCGCATCAATGGCCAGCAGCATCATCCCACACTGATGCGATTGCGACAATCAGCGAAAACCCCAGACTAATTTCCCGGGTATAAAATAGCCCTACCAAAAAAGTGTACGGTAAGGAATATTACCTGGTGCATACCAAGCAGACATACGCGTTGCTTGATGTTGACGATAGATAGCTGACACTGCGGATTTCCCTGCCTCTGGCAGTGCCGGGTATCTCACCAGGCGCGACAGTACCGTTATGGAAAAATCCAAGGGCGTGGTTGAAGGAAGCACCCTAGTGGTGGGCGCAGCGGCGGTAACAATGGCTTGAGCAACAAGCCCAATAATCTCCAACCCTGAAATACCACCCGGGGTGGTAGCATGCTCGTGCTTATTTCCAGCATGTTAAGGTAGGTTGTTATCAACGTCGTGAGAGAACACATGCCGTCAATTAAGATTCAGTCATAGACGCAGTCAGTATCGAGGTGTCGTTTTTTAATGTGGCCAGTGTAGAAAGGAGCATCTGGGTCGATTTGTGGATATAGAAAACTAAAAACCGCATCCTTATAGTATAGATTGGTTGATTTCGTGAGTTTCATTGGTTGTGGCTGGAAAATACGTTTCTATAGCACGTGTACTGTTGTCTTAGGTATCTTGAACCACGATTTTGCATCAAGGAACGGACATACTTTCTGTCCATTAATCCTGGGTGTTGGGGCTTCTAATCTGTATCCTGATGAGAAAGCTTATACTAAACATTATAGATACAGCAAAAAGTAGCAAATAAAAGTTCCTATCAAAAAGAACTGCTGACACTGGCTCCAATCATTATTGCATTTCCACTACGGGAATATGGTATTGATGCATCTCCTGCGTCAGTGGACATTGACTCAACGAATGTGGTAGACTAACACTTATCCAGTGTTGATGCGCTTGACAAGTAAACATTAGCGCTTTAACTTGCCTAAAAATTTTTACTTTAAATAATAGCATGCTTTCTAAGAGTGTAATATCATATCGTAAGAAGCTATAAATAAATATTAAAAATGAAAAACATTTTCAAAAGGGTCTAATTTTTGCAATTTATAGATGAAGTAACAAAAGAAAAGCTGCGGGGCGGTTTTTACACACCGGAGCCACTAGCTAAATTTTTTTGTCTGAGTGGGCAGCTGAATCTGCTTCATCAGTGTTGGAGCCTTCTTGTGGAGATGGAGAATTTTTGTGAGTCTTGAAAAACATTGTGCCCAAATCTGTCGTCGTAGATGCCGTGGAAATAGACCCTGAAGAGGCGTCAAAGGCCGCTAAAAATAGTTGCGTATAATCCTAATTGGCATGTTTACTGCAAAGATTTCTTAAAATTTGAAGTAAACCATGAATATGACGCGGTCGTTGGGAACCCTCCTTATATTCGCTACCAATATCTTAGCAATCAAGCACAAGAAGCAGCTCAAAAATCTATAACAATAATTCTCTTAAATTTACAAAGCACACCAATGCGTGGGCACCATTTATAATAAGATCAATTAATTTTTTTGAAACCAGGCGGTCGAATAGCAATGGTTGTGCCCGCCGAAATAATGAATGTTATACATGCGGGTGCTGTCCGTGAATTTATTCTCAAAGAATGTTCTAAAGTGCTAATTATTGATACTCAAGATTTAATGTTCGCCGGCGCACTTCAACGTACCGTTATGCTGGTGGCCGAAAAAGAAGTCCAGGACAAGACTAGTTTATGCGGGCTGGCTTTTATTAAACTTGATTATAATGAGTTTTCGATAGACAAATTAAAAGATCATTTTAAAAAAATCTCTTTTTAAAAAAACGTGCTCCATCAAGTGAAAAATGGATGGCTAGTTTACTAAAAACAGATGAAGAAAAAATTCTGGAAGAACTTTTAACACATTCGCAAATTGTCCCCTTCTCTGATATTGCAAAAGTACAAGTTGGGATAGTAACCGGTGCCAATAAATTTTTTCTCATTGACTTTGCTACCGTACAACGTTATGAGCTTGAAGAATTTGTGAAACCTATGTTTGGTCGTAGCTCACACGTCCAAGGGATTCGTTTTACAACAAAAGATCACCAAAGGAATGCAGCCGAGGGAAAACCTAGTTATTTTTTTAGATCTTTCAGATTATTCCTGGGGCGATCTACCTGCTGGAGTTAGAAACTACATTAAATTTGGAGAATCGCAGAACTTGCATACGCGATACAAGACTCGGATACGAGAGCCATGGTGGGCAGTCCCATCTGTTTACGCAACCGAATGCGGTCTCTTAAAAAGATCTCATGTTGTTCCAAAAATTATTGTAAATAATGCTGGTGCATACACTACAGATACAGCATATCGTATTACAACTAAAATAGATCCAAATATTCTAGCCGTTAGCTGGCTTAATTCACTTACACTTCTTTATTGTGAGTTGCTTGGTCGAAGTTACGGTGGCGGCGTTTTTGGAACTGGTTCCAATGAGATCAGGAAAGTTCCACTTCCGATGGTCAATTTTGATGGCTCTTACATTAATGAAATTGATGACCTTATACGTACTGGAGCATCGATTGAAGATATACTCAAAACGCAAAATAAAATTATTGCCAACAAACTCAATATTGATGTATCAAAGCTACAAATTTTAGAGTCCGCTCGCTTGCGACTGCTATCTCGACGTAACAGAAAGTGACATATGACTATTTCTAAATTAACTCAGCTAGTGGCAAAATACGCTATTAGTAGCAGCTACTATGAGGATAGTAGCAAATACACCGAAGCTGAAACAAGAAATGAATTTATTGATGAGTTACTGATTGTTTTAGGATGGGACGTCAGAAACCATAATGGAGTCCCATATCATCTTCGAGAAGTCGTTCTTGAAAAAGACTATATTAACACGACGCCCTGACTACCTTCTGCGTTTAGATGGAAAGCCGGTTTTGCTATATAGAAGCAAAAAGCCAAGCGTGGATATATGTTATTCTTTGGAAGCTATATTTCAAGCAAGGCGTTATGGCTATACAGATGAACATCCCTATAGTTGTGCTTACCAATTTTCGTAATCTATTGATCTATGATGCTTCTGTCCCTGTTGATGAAGATACTGATCAACCCGAGACAGCGCTTTTGGCATCCTGGAATTATACTGAATACGAAGAAAAATTGATGTTATTAATAATTATTTGGGAAGAAATGCTATGTGCACATTTTTCTTGGTATGAATTAGTCAACTCTCATCAGCCAGAAACTTTTTCTTCCTGCAGGAAAAGGCTTTTTAAAACATTTGTCAGGGTTGGCGGTTATCTCTTGGCAGAAATATTTACAAGAATCACCCCTACGATATCAATTTTTGATTTAAATGATGTCGTGCAACTTTTAATAAATAGGCTACTTTTTATTCGTATGTGTGAAGATCGTGGTTTCGAATCTGAAAATTTGTTGCGCAACTCGATTTGCAAAGATATAAATTCACTTTCACATATTTTTGCAAAGATGGACCGACGCTATAATACTGGTTTATTTGACACTGCCGATGTTTTGGCAGATCCTACAATTTTTAGTTGATGAGAAGTTTTAAAAGAGCTTTATTGACAAACTCTATGCTCCTATTTCACCTTTTTCCTTTTCTGTATTAGACGCAGATTTCCTCGGTCGAGCCTATGAGCAATCGTTGACAGAAGCATTGTGTTTCGATGAAGAAGATGATTGTGACGTTATCAAAAAAAATAGAGTATCAACATCGTGATGTCGTGACAACTCCACAAGATCTAGTAGATTTTATTGTTACTGAGTCTATTGCTCAGATTCCAGATGATAAAAGATTTCCTACTATTTTTGGACTTTGCTGTAGGATCAGGAAGATTTCTTCTTGCTGCTTTTCGGGCTTTATTGCGTAGAGAGTCTGCATATTATTTTTACTATGGCAGATAATTCAGAAAACGAAGATTTGCCAAAAGAAGTGCAGATCCCTTCGTTTGAGTATAAAAATTAAAGTCGCTAGTGAGTGTTTATATGGAATTGATATTGATTTTAATGCTGTAGAGGTTGCGCGTTTTAGTATTACAATTGCTTTATTTGATGATGAGTTTTCCCACTCTCTTCCAAAGGGGAATAAAATTCTTCCTAATTTAGACATGAATATTGTTCACGGTAATAGTTTAGTAGAGCCACTCGGTGAATTTTCACATCTGTTCGATGCCCCCACGTACGCGATTAATAAAAAAGAACTAGGTTTTCAAGATTTTGATCTTGTAATCGGAAATCCGCCATATGTAGCTACTGAGCATATGAAAAAATTTTCTCCTGATGAATTTCTTTATGTGAAAAGCAATTATGTTACTCCATATAAACAATGGGATAAATATTTTGCTTTTATAGAGTTAGGTGTATCTCTTTTAAATGATGGTGGCGTTTTGGGAGTTGTAGTACCAAACAAATGGTTAAATAACGTGTCGGGCGCAAAGCTTAGAACTTTTCTTCGCCAGGAAATCTCCGTTTCAAGTCTTCACAATTTTACTTATCATCCCGTTTTTGCGGATAAGCAGATATATGTTTGTGGTCTGATTTTGCGTAAAAAAGTCTCTTACGGCTCTTACTTATTCTGAGCCTTCATCTATTTCGGCGTTGACTCATCGAGAATTGGTTCCTATAGAGCTTGGTTATAGAAAATGGTTCCCTGATGTTATTTCGGATCCGTGGGTATTTCCTTCGGATCTTTATGAAAGTAGTGTTATTACTTCAATAAAGAATAACTCTATTCCTTTAGGTGAACTCATGGAAGCCAGAAATGGTCTTCAAACGTCGGCCAATGATGTTTTTGTTATCCGCCCCATAAGTCAAATGGATGGCATTGTTCGCTTTGAGCAGAAGATAAAGGGGCGATCAGGTAGCGAGGTTTTTGAGATTGAAGATGACTTGTTGATTCCATATGTCGATGACTCAAAATTAATTCGTTCTTTTCGACGAGTGGAAGCTAATGCTTTTCTTTTATTTCCGTATAAACGTGAATCTGTTTCTGATTCAGATTGGACCCTTATTTCCGAGCGTGATATGGAAGTTTGTTATCCAAAAACTTACTCATATTTGATGCTTGCAAAGTCCAGGTTGATGAAGCGTGATAAGAACGCGATAAAACAGATGGAAGCTCAAGGTGGTTTTTATGCTTATGGGCGTAGTCAGGCTTTTTCTTACGCTACTGAGGCGCCAAAGATTTTTTACTCAGTTAATCAAAAAGGTGATAAATATGCGCTTGATGATATTGGTATAGCGTTTCAGTCTGGTGGAACGGCTGGCGAGGTTGCACTTTTTCAACTCAATCAAATTATAGCTTTGATTTTATTCTAGGTTTGCTTGATCAATGCGAGATTGAACTTTTTACAGAAGCGTGGAAGTCCTTTTCGTGGGGGTTTTTATTCGCGCGGTTCTGATGTTATATCGAGCGGTACCAGTGCCAAAGTTAGATTTTGGCAATTTGGAGCACGTACGATTTCATGATGAAGTCAGTATTTTAGTTCAAGAAGTTCGCGATATCTTGGCTAAGAGTTCATCTTTTTCAAAAAGGAGAGTGCTTTTTGATTAATTCTGCTGTTTCTCAAAAACGGCGAGGCTATTAGATTTTTATTTAGAAGTTGGTGGGGCTTGTAGTTACACCCCTCACTGCCCCTGCGCCATACGGATGAGGTCG
>BNJS01001852.1_pt1 | contig 26671 bp, 32 predicted proteins | sample 8540461 | NCBI WGS metagenome assembly BNJS01 (sample SAMD00202454, study PRJDB9452) | human saliva metagenome | isolation source: human saliva | place: Japan | reverse complement strand
AGGTCCCAATCGTAATCAGAATACAGCCAATGATTGTTTTTAAACGTCAGGACATCCTGTAGCAAGAAAAAGGCTAAAAACGAGTGTAATGACGAGACTAAACTTATCGACAGCAGATACCCAGTTGCATTACCCATCTGCAAGGCCTTGTAGTAGCAGAGCCAGGAGGCACCTGTTGCCAAACCAGATAGGATGAGAAAGAACCAACTTTTTCTACTGATGTTGACAATTTCAGTCTGACTATTGGTCAGGAAAACCATAGCCCAAGCCATAAGGATGACGACGACCGTACGAATAGCTGTTGCTAGATTGGACGGAACTCCCTCAATCCCAATTTTGGCTAAAATAGAAGTTAAGGTAAAGACAGCAGATAAAAAGTGCAAGAAAACCACATGGTAACTACCTCCTCTCTCTATTATAAGTAATCGAATCCTACTTGTCAGTTCTCAAGTGAAATCGTGTTCTAATGGTATTTTAAAAAACTATACCAATTTTTATGCTTGACAAGAAAGAAAAACAAGTATATACTGTCTTTGCTGGTTCTGTAAAAGGAAAATCAGACTATACCAATTTAAGGGGAAAGCACAGCTGGTCTGTGTCGTATATACTATGTGTGGAATTGTCGGTGTTGTTGGAAACACAAATGCAACTGATATTTTGATTCAAGGACTTGAGAAACTCGAATACCGTGGCTATGATTCTGCGGGGATTTTTGTCCTAGGTGGTGCTGAAAATCACCTAGTCAAGGCTGTTGGCCGAATTGCAGAATTGTCTGCTAAAACTACTGGCGTTGAGGGAACAACTGGTATCGGGCATACTCGTTGGGCAACTCATGGGAAACCAACGGAAGACAATGCTCACCCACACCGCTCTGAGACAGGACGTTTTGTCTTGGTGCACAATGGGGTGATTGAAAACTACCTTGAAATCAAGGAAGAATACCTTGCAGGTCACCACTTCAAGGGGCAAACAGATACGGAAATCGCAGTGCACTTGATTGGAAAATTTGCGGAAGAAGATGGTCTTTCAGTTCTTGAAGCCTTCAAAAAAGCTCTTCACATCATCCGTGGTTCTTATGCTTTTGCCTTGATTGACTCTGAAAATCCAGATGTCATCTATGTGGCGAAAAATAAATCACCACTTTTGATTGGTCTTGGGGAAGGCTATAACATGGTCTGCTCAGATGCTATGGCTATGATTCGTGAAACCAACCAATACATGGAAATCCATGACCAAGAGTTGGTAATCGTCAAGGCGGATAGCGTTGAAGTGCAAGACTATGATGGTAACAGTCGTGAGCGTGCTAGTTATACTGCGGAGCTTGACTTGTCTGATATCGGTAAGGGAACTTATCCTTACTACATGCTCAAGGAAATTGACGAGCAACCAACAGTTATGCGTAAACTCATCCAAGCCTACACAGATGAGGCGGGACAAGTAGTGGTGGATCCAGCTATCATCAAGGCTGTTCAAGACGCTGACCGCATCTACATCCTTGCGGCTGGAACTTCTTATCATGCAGGATTTGCTTCTAAGAAGATGTTGGAAGAATTGACAGATACACCAGTGGAACTTGGGAATTTCATCTGAGTGGGGCTACGGTATGCCACTTCTCAGCAAAAAACCACTCTTCATCTTTATCAGCCAGTCTGGTGAAACAGCTGATAGCCGTCAAGTTTTGGTCAAGGCCAATGAAATGGGCATCCCAAGTCTGACAGTGACAAACGTGCCAGGTTCAACCCTTTCACGTGAAGCCAACCATACCATGCTTCTTCACGCGGGACCTGAAATTGCCGTAGCATCAACCAAGGCTTATACAGCGCAAATTGCAAGCCCTTGCCTTCCTTGCAAAAGCAGTCGGTGAAGCAAATGGCAATGCTAAAGCACAAGCCTTTGATCTGATTCGTGAGTTGTCTATCGTGGCTCAGTCTATCGAATCAACTCTTTCTGAGAAAGAAACCATTGATGCCAAGGTTCGTGAGCTTCTTGAAACAACTCGCAACGCCTTTTACATCGGACGTGGTCAAAACTACTACGTAGCCATGGAAGCTAGTCTCAAACTCAAAGAGATTTCTTACATCCAGTGTGAAGGCTTTGCGGCAGGAGAACTCAAGCACGGAACCATTGCCTTGATTGAAGAGGGGACACCTGTCTTGGCCCTCTTGTCAGATCCAGTCCTTGCCAACCACACTCGTGGAAATATCCAAGAGGTCGCAGCCCGTGGTGCCAAGGTTCTCACTATCGCAGAAGAAAATGTTGCTAAAGACACAGACGATATCGTCCTTACGACCGTACACCCTTACCTCTCACCAATCTCAATGGTCGTACCAACGCAATTAGTCGCTTACTTTGCAACACTCCACCGTGGCCTTGATGTGGACAAACCGCGTAATCTTGCTAAGTCAGTAACTGTGGAATAAGCTAAGAAAGTCTAGTTGAACTAGGCTTTTTTCTAATGAGCAAATTCATTGAAAATAAAACTAATTAGTGATAAAATATCCTGAAACTAAAAGAGATAGCGAGGAAATAAGATGGTAGAATTAGGAATTTCAACATTTGGTGAAACAACAGCTTTGGAAGGGACTGGACAGACTTACAGTCATGCGAACGCATTCGTCAGTTGGTGGCGGAGATTGAACTGGCTGACAAGATTGGTTTGGATGTGTATGGGATTGGGGAGCATCATCGGGAGGACTTTGCGGTATCGGCGCCAGAGCTTGTTCTTGCAGCTGGTGCGGTTAATACCAAGAAAATTCGTTTGACCAGTGCAGTCAGCATTCTCTCGAGTATGGATCCGATTCGTTTGTTTCCAACAATATGCCACCATCGACGCCTTTGTCAAATGGACGTGCAGAGATTATGGCTGGGCGTGGTTCATTCACCGAATCCTTTCCCCTGTTTGGCTATAACTTGAAAAGATTACGAAGCTCTCTTTTGATGAAAAGTTAGATCTGCTTCAGTTGGCAAATGAAAGCACCCAAGTGAACTGGCAGGGGTCAATTGACTCAAAGCATCTGCTGGAAAAGAAGTTTATCCCTCGTCCGGTTCAGAGGAAATTGCCATTGTGGGATGGCGACAGGTGGTCATGTAGAGTCAACAGTGAAAGATTGCTCAGGCAGGGGCTGCCGATTGTCTATGCCATTATCGGTGGTAATCCGCGTTACTTTTCAAGAAATTGATTCAAGCTTATCGTGAGATTGGGTAGGGAAGCCGGTTATGCGGATAAAGGCCTGAAAGTGGGCGCTCATTCTTGGGGGCTGGATTGCTGAGGATGGCGAGACAGGCTGTAAAAGATTATTTCCATCCGACCAAGCAAGTGGTGGATGCGATTTCCAAAGGAACGTCCCACACTGGCAGGAGTTGACCTATGAGCAATATTTGGAGCAAGTTGGTCCAAATGGTGCCATGTTTGTTGGAAATCCAGACCAGGTGGCAGAAAAATTGATTCGCATGATTGAGGATTTAGACTTTGGACCGTTTCATGCTCCATCTACCGCTTGGTTCCATGCCTCATGATCAAGTTTTGAGAGCTATTGAACTCTTTGGCACACAAGTGGCGCCCAAAAATACGTGCTTACTTTGCCATGAAAGAGGGCATTATAAAAAAATCCTAATCGAGCTTGATAGAAAAATCTATATCAACTCCTTTTTTTGAAAAATAGATGAAAATAAAGTGAATCTTTGGAAGGCTAGTAACATCAGGCTTTTCAGGGATTTTTTTCTTTATAGATATAAAAAATTCCAATCGAGTTGATAGTCAATATATATTGGGAAAAGGGGAAAAGGAGTGGTAAGATGGTTTCAATCCAAATGGAAGGAGAAAGGTATGGCAAGTAAAAGAGATTTAGTCTTTAGAGCGATTCGAGGCGATGAAGTGGAAAGAGTTCCTGTGGGATTTTGGTTTCATTTTGTAACACTCGAAGAAAAGGGGCAGGGATTAAATAATCCACGTATCTTTCAAAAAAGTGTTGATGGGCATCGCAACTATGTGGAAAGGATTCGTCCTGATTTTGTCAAAATTATGAGCGACGGTTTCTTCCTTTATCCAAGTAATGTCTATAGTCCTAATGTTTCAAGCATTCAGGAGCTGATTTCTATTGAGTCAATTGGTGAGGAACACCCATGGATTCAGCAACAGGTGGAAGTGGTACAAGCGATTCGAGAGACTTTTACCGAAGAGATTGCTTCTTTCTACAATATCTTTTCACCGATCTCCTACCTCAAGCGCTGGTTCCGTACAGAAACTTCTCGAGGTGATAGGGAAGTGGCTGATCTATTGCTTGAAAATCCTGAGCAATTCAGAGCGATTCTAGATGTGATTGCAGGAGATATTGCTATCCTAACTCAGAAAATCATCCAGCAAGGCGGTGTTGACGGGATTTATCTTAGCACCCAGGAAATTCAAGATGAGCACATCACACCAGCACTCTAAAAACCTATATCGAACCGAGCAATATAGCGATTTTGGAGGCAGCTAATCAGGTGGGTGGGACCAATATCCTCCATATCTGTGGTTTTGAAGGTGCGAGCAATGATGTGACGATATTTAAGGACTATCCAGCTCAAGTGGTCAACTGGGCGACCCATCATGAGGATGTTAGTTTGACACAGGGTCAAGAGTTGTTTCAGGCAAGGCCGTTTTAGGTGGATTTGAAAATGGCAAGAAAAGCTTGCTTTATCAAGGTTCCAAGGCGGAATTGCAAAATGAAACAAGGCGGTTGCTGGCTGAAGCGGGTAGTAAAGGCGTTCTTCTGGGAGCTGACTGTACTGTTCCAGATGACTTTGACTTAGAGAGGTTGGACTGGATTCGGCAGGCAGCTGTTCTCTAAAAGGAGGAGCTATGAAAAGTAAAAGATGGGGCATCTTCATTGCAGTTGTCGGTTTGCTGGCCTTGGTTGCCATAAGCGTCGTAAAAAATGGGCACTGCAAAAATGGAGAGAGATGTCATGGAGTTCAGGATTTTTCCAAGTCCAGTCTCCCCTTTCTACGCTCGAATGATATCGCAAGCAGTTTATTAGTTGAAAAAGTAAGAAATGGAGAATAAGAATGTCAGAAAAAAAAGAATGGGTTTTAAAAGCATTTAGAGGTGAAAAGGTTGATCGTGTGCCAGTTGGCTTTTTGGCACCATTTCACATCCGAAGACGAATGGCTACACGGTTTCTCAAATCCAGCCATTATCGAGAAGAATATTGAGGGCCATAAGCGCTTTATCCGAGAAGTTCAGCCAGACTTTATCAAACTCATGAGTGATGGCTACTTTGCCTATCCAAATCCAGTGATTGCCAAAGGAAAATCTCTTCAAGAATTGGCGACCCTTCAACCACTCGGACCAGATCACGCTTGGATAAAAGAGCAGGTGGACTTGGTTAAGAAAATCAAGCAAGAGTTTACAGAAGATATCGTTGCGATTTACAATATTTTTGCTCCTGTGACCTATCTCAAGTGGCTGCTGGGGGAAGTGTCTGGTGGGGATGACCTCATTGCAGATTTTTTGGTGGAAGATCCTAAAGCCCTGAAGAAGGTGTTGGATGTGATTGCAGAGGATATTGCGAGTCTCAGCCGAGCTGTCATCCAAGAGGCTGGTGCAGATGGGATCTATCTCAGTGTGCAGAGTATCCAAGATCAACGAGTGTCGGCAGCAGACTATCAAGCTGTCATTGCACCTAGCGAGATAACTGTTCTGGAAGCGGCTAGTGCTGTTGATGGTGTCACGGTTCTTCATATCTGTGGCTACGAGGGAGCACGAAATGATATTCACCTTTTTGCAGACTATCCTGCCCAAGTCTTTAACTGGGCTGTAGGACCGGAGGGAATCACTCTCAAGGAAGGTCGTGAGATTTTCAAGGGATGTACGGTTCTTGGAGGATTCGAAAATGGTAAGACAGGCTTACTGTATACTGGTAGCAAGGATGCCATTCAAGCTGAGGCAAAGAAACTAGTTGCAGAAGCTGGGGAACAGGGCTTGGTACTTGGGGCAGATTGTACCATTCCAAGTGATATCGCAGTTGAACGTATCCAGTGGGTGAGAGAAGCGCTTGAAAACTAAAGGAGAAAAAGATGAGTAAAAAAGCATGGATTATCGGTGGTGTAGCAGTTGTTGCAGTAATTGGGGCAACGATTATCGGAAGAAGTTTAGCTGGCGCTCCAGCCAAGGAGGGAGAAACGGCTTCGTCTGCTGAAGTCATAACCTTGAAGGTTGCCCATACACAGAACTACGTACCTTATGACTTTGTCAATGAAAAAGGGGAATCAGATGGTTATGAAGTAGCTGTTTTGAAGGCTGTAGATGAGAAGTTGGCAAACTATCAATTTGAATATACGGGTACCAGTGATGACGACCTCTTGATTGGTCTGGAATCAGGTAAGTATGACATCGGAACCAAGGGAGCTTGGTACACAGATGAACGAGCTAAAGTTTGTCATTCCATCTGAACCAGTCGGAGCGAGCATCATCGGATTTACTGTCAGAAAAGAAGATGAACAGAAATACAAAACCATTGATGACTTTGCTAAGAATAAAGGGAAATTGGTTCCCATCTCTCCACAGAATGCTCAATGGAATGTCATCACCAGCTACAATGAAAAACATCAGGATGCACCGATTGAGCTAACAGCAGCTGAATCCTTTAAAGTGGCAGATGCCTATGCCTGGGTCTTAGAAGGACGTTATGACGCCTTCTTTGATATCAAACTGTCCTTTGAAAAAGCAGTTACTGCAGAAGATGGCCCTTACCACCAATATGCGGATAAACTCAGCTGGTTCCCATATAAGGGCATTCCAACTTATCCCTTGATTCACCGTGATGAAAAGGGTGAGAAATTCGCTAAAGAATACGAAAAAGCAATCAAAGAGTTGAAAGAAGATGGCACGCTTGCTAAGCTATCTCAGCAATACTTTAAAGAAGATGTCTTTAGTTACGTAGACAAAGACTAGACCAGAAATTCCAAGACTAGAAAGGGTTTTGCATGGTTTCTTATGATTTTTCCAAGGTCTTTCAGTTTTTGCCGACCTTATGGCAGGCGCTTCCTATGACCTTGTCCATTCTCTTTTTTACCACTCTTCTTGGTTCCCTTTTTGGAGGTCTCTTGGCCTGGGCGCAAGTAGGAGAAGACAAGAGTTTTGCAGCGATTTCCAAAGGCTATATCTTTACCCTTCGTTGTACACCGCCGATTGTCTTGCTTTTTCTAGTCTTTTATGGCTTGCCAGAATTTCTGAAATGGTGGCTTGGTTTGGATATCAACAACTGGTCTAAAACTATTTTTGTTCTCCTGACGATGATTCTCTTGTTTGCGGCTATTGCTGCCGAGGTTTTCAAGGCAGCCTATCAAGCTATTCCAAAGGGGCAGACAGAGGCTGGGCTTAGTATTGGTTTGACTCCAAGTCAGACTTTTTGGAGAATCATTTTTCCCCAAGCTTTTCAAGTTGCTCTTCCCAATATAACGACCGCTATTCTCAATCTCATGCGGGATGCTGCCTTGGCCTATACGATTGGTTTTGTTGATGTTATGGGGGCGGGGAATCTCTTGATCAGTCGCAATTTAGGGAACTACTCTCTGGAAACCTATACGGCAGTTGCGCTTCTTTACTGGGGGATTGCCTTGGTTATTTCTAGCTTGAGTCGTTTGCTTGAGAAGTCTTTGGAAACAAAAGGGAGGTAAGAAATGGATATAGACTATATTGTAAAGACCTTTCTGGAGACCTTGAAGGGTGTGCCAATCACCTTGATTATCATGATTGTGGCTATGGTCTTTAAGCTTTTTTTACCGGCTCTATTTTTTTAGCCTTGGGGCAGATTTACAAGGTTCGAGGGAGTGAGGAGTTTTTTTCTCTGGTCTATCTGGCTTTTATCCGAGCGACTCCTCCGATTTTATTGATTCTCTTCTTTTTATAGTTTGTTTCAAGTCTGCTGAATCAATTCTTCAAAAGCATAGGAAGTGACTTTGATATTTTCAAGCTTGATCCTCTCTATTATGCCTTTATCATTTATAGTCTGATGACAGTCGGGAGTTTGTCGGAGATTTTGCGTTCAGCTATCTTGACGGTGGACAAGGGACAACTAGAGGCGGCGCATGCGATTGGGCTGACTACGACCCAGGCCTATCTAAGGATTGTTTTTCCTCAAGCCTTGCGCTCAGCCTTGCCTAACTTGGCCAATCTGGTGATCAATATCGTCAAAGGGACCTCCCTGGTCTTTGTTATGACCATCAAGGATATCACCGCTATTGCTCGTGTGGAAGCGTCCTACGGTTACCAGTATTTTGAGTCTTATTTTGTGATCTTTTTGCAGTATATTTTGATCTGTGGTTTGATTCAGTGGGGCTTCTCCCTACTGGAGAAAGGCTATGTGAAAAAAGAAAAGAGAGCAAAAGCATCTAGCGCGCGTTTTGTATAGGAGGACAGGATGTTACAAGTAGAACATATCGCAAAAACATTTGGTGAGAGGCAGGTCCTGGAGGATGTCAATCTTCAGGTCAACCAAGGGGATGTCGTCGTTATCTTAGGACCATCAGGTTCGGGGAAAACGACCTTTCTCCGTTGTCTAAACCACTTAGAAAAAGCTGACAGTGGCCATTTAACCTTGGCAGGAAAGACCTATGACTTGGCCCAATTAAGCAAGAAAGACATTCTAGAAATTCGCCAAAAAACAGCCTTTGTTTTCCAACACTACAATCTCTTTGCAAATAAAACAGCCCTGGAAAATATTCTAGAAGGGCTAATCGTGGCTCGTAAAGTTCCCAAGGAAGAAGCGCTCAAACGTGCAGAATCTGCCTTGGATAAAGTTGGTTTACTTGCCTATAAAGACTACTACCCTTCTCAGCTATCTGGAGGACAACAACAACGAATAGGAATTGCGCGTGCCATTGCCGTCAAGCCCGAGGTCATTTTGCTGGATGAACCAACATCAGCACTAGACCCTGAGTTGGTTGGAGATGTTTTGGATGTTCTGAAACAGTTGGCGGGAGAAGGTGTGACTATGGTGGTCGTCACACATGAGATGGGATTTGCTAGAGATGTCGCCAACCACGTTATTTTTATGGATGGAGGCCGTATCGTAGAGGAGAATAATCCCCACGATTTCTTTAGTCGTCCACAAGAAGAACGAACCAAGCAGTTTCTGGCTCGTATCTTATCAGATGCTAGCTATAGTGTAGAATATATGATTTGATGGATAAGTGCATTATGAAAGTAACTTATGAAGCAAAGTTCCAATCTATAAACTATGGAAAAAGGTGTCAGCTTGAAATGACTTTCAGAAAAAGCTAGGTTTTAGACTTAGATTGGCTATTTGAGATGATTTGAGGTACTTTTCGTACACTCAAGTGGGCAATCTTATTTTAGATTTTTCATTTCTCAAAAAACTTAAGAAAAATTTAAGTTAGGAACGGTATACTAAGTCCATAAGTTAAGAAAAACTTAACTTAAACTCCTAAAACTTTTTCATAATAATCTCCCTATAAAATAAAGTCGCCCAATCAGGCGGCTTATTTTTTGTCTGTAAGGAGAGCTAATAACTTAGCAATAGAAGAATAGAGGGAAATATGGTATAATGAAACGATAGATTTTTGAATAGGAATAAGATCATGTTTGGATTTTTAAGAAAGATAAAGCTGTAGAAGTTGAGGTTCCAACACAGGTTCCTGCTCACATTGGCATCATCATGGATGGAAATGGTCGCTGGGCTAAAAAACGGATGCAACCACGGGTTTTTGGTCATAAGGCAGGGATGGAAGCCCTCCAAAAGGTGACCAAGGCAGCTAATAAGATGGGAGTTAAGGTCATCACAGTCTATGCCTTTTCAACGGAAAACTGGACGCGCCCAGATCAAGAAGTCAAGTTTATCATGAACTTGCCAGTCGAGTTTTATGATAATTACGTCCCTGAATTGCATGCAAATAATGTTAAGATTCAGATGATTGGGGAGACAGATCGCCTACCTAAGCCGACTTTTGAAGCTTTGAAAAAAGCAGAGGAATTGACCAAGAACAATACAGGTTTGATTCTCAATTTTGCGCTTAACTATGGTGGTCGTGCTGAAATTACGCAGGCTTTTAAGAGCTTGGCTCAGGAAGTTCTAGATGCCAAAATCAATCCTGGTGATATCACAGAAGATATGATAGGGGATTATCTTTTCACACAACGCCTGCCAAAGGATTTGCGAGATCCTGATTTGATTATCCGCACGAGTGGCGAGTTGCGTTTGAGTAATTTCTTGCCATGGCAAGCAGCCTATAGCGAGCTTTACTTTACGGATACCTTGTGGCCTGATTTTGATGAAGCATCTTTGAAGGAGGCTATTACGGCCTATAATCGTCGCAATCGCCGTTTTGGAGGAGTTTAGGAGAAGATATGACCCAAGATTTACAAAAGAGAACGTTGTTTGCTGGATTGGCCCTGGCTATTTTCCTTCCAGTCTTATTTGTGGGAGGACTCTTGTTGCAGATAGGGATTGGTTTGTTAGCCATGCTGGCTGTCCATGAACTCTTGCAGATGAAAGGGCTAAAGACCATGACCATTGAGGGCGCCTTGACCCTCTTTGCGACCTTCGCCCTCACAATCCCCTTAGAAAATTATCTAACTTTTTTGCCAGTTGATGGGAATGTGGTTGCCTACAGTGTTTTGATTACAATTATGCTAGGGACGACCGTTTTCAGTAAAAGCTATACGATTGAAGATGCTGCCTTTCCAATTGCTGTGAGCTTTTATGTTGGATTTGGCTTTAACGCCTTACTAGATGCTCGGGTGGCAGGTTTTGACAAGGTGCTTCTGGCCCTCTTTATCGTCTGGGCGACTGATAGCGCAGCTTACCTAATAGGGATGAATTTTGGCAAGCATAAGTTGGCACCAAGAGTTTCTCCTAATAAGAGCATTGAGGGCTTTATCGGGGGGATTCTAGGTGCGGTACTGGTAACAGCAATCTTCATGCTAGTAGACAGCACAGTTGCTCTCCCTTATGGGATTTATAGAATGAGCCTCTTTGCCGTCTTCTTCAGTGTGGCGGGTCAGTTTGGTGACTTGATTGAGAGTGCCATGAAACGCCATTTCGGTGTCAAGGATTCTGGGAAATTTATCCCGGGGCATGGTGGTGTGTTGGATCGTTTTGACAGTATGCTAGTTGTCTTTCCTATCATGCACTTGTTTGGCCTCTTCTAAAGAAAGGAATATTGAATGATTGGATTGCTAACCTTTATCCTAGTTTTTGGGATTATCGTGGTGGTGCATGAGTTTGGACATTTTTATTTTGCCAAGAAATCAGGCATTTTAGTTCGTGAATTTGCAATTGGTATGGGGCCCAAGATTTGCCCATATTGGTAAGGATGGCACTGCTTATACCATTCGGATCCTTCCTTTAGGAGGATATGTTCGTATGGCTGGTTGGGGCGATGATGCGACGGAAATCAAGACAGGAACTCCGGTCAGTTTAACACTTGCTGATGATGGTAAGGTCAAACGGATCAATCTATCTGGGAAGAAACTGGATCAAACAGCTCTTCCTATGCAGGTAACCCAGTTTGATTTCGAAGATAAGCTCTTCATTAAAGGCTTGGTCTTGGAAGAAGAAAAGACCTTTGCTGTGGATCACGATGCAACAGTTGTTGAGGCAGATGGTACCGAAGTACGCATCGCTCCTCTGGATGTACAGTATCAAAATGCTTCTATCTGGGGCAAGCTGATCACCAACTTTGCAGGTCCTATGAATAACTTTATCTTAGGTGTTGTTGTTTTTTGGATCTTGATCTTTTTGCAGGGCGGTGTTAGAGACACTCAGACCAATCTCTTTCATGTCATGCCAGAGGGAGCTTTGGCTAAGGTGGGCGTAGCTGAGACAGCTCAAATCACCAAGGTCGGCTCGCATGAGGTTAAGAATTGGCAAGATTTGACCCAGGCTGTGGAAGCAGATACCAAGGACAAGACCGCTCCGACCTTAGATGTGACCATTTCTGAAAATGGTAGCGAAAAACAAGTTACTGTGACCCCAGAAGAGAATCAAGGACGCTATATTCTCGGGGTTCAACCGGGGGTCAAGTCAGACTTTCTATCCATGTTTGTTGGTGGGTTTACAACCGCTGCTGACTCAGGGCTCCGTATCCTTTCAGCTCTGAAAAACTTGATTTTCCATCCTGACTTGAACAAACTCGGTGGTCCCGTTGCCATTTTTAAGGCAAGTAGCGATGCTGCCAAAAATGGTCTTGAGAATGTCCTCTACTTCCTAGCCATGATTTCCATCAATATCGGGATTTTTAACTTGATTCCTATCCCGGCTTTGGATGGTGGAAAGATTGTGCTCAATATCCTAGAAGCTATCCGCCGGAAACCCCTTAAACAAGAAATTGAAACCTATGTCACCATGGCTGGTGTAGTTATCATGGTTGTCTTGATGCTAGCTGTGACCTGGAATGACATTATGCGACTCTTCTTTTAGATAATCGAGGAATATTATGAAACAAAGTAAAATGCTAATCCCTACGCTTCGCGAAATGCCAAGCGATGCTCAAAAGTTATCAGCCACGCCCTTATGTTGCGTGCTGGTTATGTTCGTCAAGTTTCTGCTGGAGTTTATTCTTACCTACCACTTGCTAACCGTGTGATTGAAAAGGCTAAGAACATCATGCGCCAAGAGTTTGATAAAATTGGTGCGGTGGAAATGCTAGCTCCAGCCCTTCTAAGCGCTGACCTCTGGCGCGAATCAGGTCGTTATGAAACCTATGGTGAAGACCTTTATAAACTGAAAAACCGTGAAAAGTCAGACTTTATCCTAGGTCCGACACACGAAGAGACTTTCACAGCTATTGTTCGTGACTCTGTGAAATCTTACAAGCAATTGCCACTCAACCTTTACCAAATTCAGCCTAAGTACCGTGATGAAAAACGTCCACGTAACGGACTTCTCCGTACGCGTGAATTTATCATGAAAGACGGCTATAGTTTCCATGCTAATTACGATAGTTTGGATGTGACTTATGACGAGTACAAGGCGGCCTACGAACGAATTTCACTCGTAGTGGTTTGGATTTCAAGGCTATCATCGGTGACGGTGGTGCTATGGGTGGTAAGGATAGCCAAGAATTTATGGCCATCACTCCTGCTCGTACAGACCTTGACCGCTGGGTTGTCTTGGACAAGTCAGTTGCCTCATTTGATGAAATTCCCGCAGAAGTGCAAGAAGAAATCAAGGCAGAATTGCTTAAATGGATGGTTTCTGGTGAAGATACCATTGCCTACTCAAGTGAGTCTAGCTATGCAGCTAACTTAGAAATGGCAACAAACGAGTACAAACCAAGCAACCGTGTCGTTGCGGAAGAAGAAGTGACTCGCGTTGAAACTCCAGGTGTTAAATCCATCGATGAAGTGGCAGCCTTCCTTAACGTGCCAGAAGAGCAAACAATTAAAACTCTCTTTTACATGGCAGATGGTGAGCTTGTTGCAGCCCTTCTAGTTGGAAATGACCAACTCAACGAAGTCAAGTTGAAAAACCACTTGGGTGCAGATTTCTTTGATGTTGCAAGCGAAGAAGAAGTAGCAAATGTTATCTCAGCTGGCTTTGGTTCGCTTGGCCCAGTTGGTTTGCCAGAAAATGTGAAAATCATTGCAGACCGTAAGGTACAAGATGTTCGCAATGCTGTTGTGGGGGCCAACGAAGATGGTTACCACTTGACGGGTGTGAACCCAGGTCGTGATTTCACTGCAGAATACGTAGATATCCGCGAAGTTCGTGAGGGTGAAATTTCCCCAGACGGACAAGGAGTGCTTAACTTTGCGCGTGGTATCGAAATTGGTCACATCTTTAAACTCGGAACTCGTTATTCAGCAAGTATGGGCGCAGATGTTTTGGATGAAAATGGCCGTGCTGTGCCAATCATCATGGGTTGTTACGGTATCGGTGTTAGCCGTCTTCTCTCAGCAGTTATGGAGCAACACGCTCGCCTTTTTGTCAATAAAACACCAAAAGGTGAATACCGTTATGCTTGGGGAATCAACTTCCCTAAAGAATTGGCACCATTTGATGTCCACTTGATCACTGTCAATGTCAAAGACGAAGAAGCGCAAGCCTTGACAGATAAACTGGAAGCTAACTTGATGGATGCTGGTTACGAAGTCTTGACAGACGACCGTAACGAACGTGTCGGAGTGAAGTTTAGCGATAGCGACTTGATTGGTCTGCCAATCCGTATCACTGTTGGGAAGAAAGCAGCCGATGGCATCGTAGAAGTTAAGATTAAGGCGACTGGTGACACCATCGAAGTTCATGCAGACAACTTGCTCGAAACCCTTGAAATCCTCAGCAAGAAATAAAAACTATAATCAGAAGAAAAACAAGGCAAAAATGTAACTAGTTTTTACCTTGTTTTTTCTATATAATGGGAAAAATGAATAAACGAAGAGGTAAAGCTATGCTAAAATTTCCAAAGGATTTTGTCTGGGGTTCCTCCACTTCTGGACCACAGACAGAAGGGCGAGTGCCAGGTGACGGCAAGGGAGATAATCTCTGGGATTATTGGTATCAAGTAGAGCCAAACCGCTACTACAATGGAATTGGACCTGATAAAACATCGACCTTCTATGAAAACTGGGAAAAGGATATTGAGCTTTTGGTAGAGACTGGGCATACAGCCTTCCGAACTTCTATTCAGTGGTCTCGTATTTTCCCGCAAGGTCGTGGAGAGGTCAATCCGCAAGGGGTGGCTTTCTACCGTCAGGTTTTTGAGGCTATTAAGGCCAAGGGGATTCGTCTCTTAGTCAATCTCTATCACTTCGACCTGCCATTTGCCCTCCAAGAAGACGGCGATGGTTGGGAAAATAAGGAAACTGTCAAGGCTTATGAAGACTATGCTCGTTTTTGTTTTGAGACTTACGGTGACTTGGTAGACCAATGGATTACCTTCAATGAACCCATTGTACCCGTAGAGTTTGGTTATTTCTATGATGCCCACTATCCTCACAAGGTAGATGCCAATGCGGCGGTTAAGGTTGCCTATCATACGCAACTGGCTAGTAGTCTTGCGGTGAAGGCCTGTCATGAGATTTTGCCGGGTTCGAAGATTGGGGTTGTTCTTAACTTGACACCAGCTTACCCACGTAGCCAGCATCCTGCAGATGTCAAGGCCGCTCGCATTGCCGATCTCTTTCAAGCTCAATCTTTCCTAGATCCGTCTGTCTTGGGGACTTATCCAGAGGAATTGGTGGAAATTTTGTCTGAGCATGATTTGCTACCAGAGTACACTGTTGAAGAGTTAGAGCTTATTCGTGACCATACAGTGGACTTTCTTGGAGTCAACTATTACCAACCTTTGCGTGTCATGGCGCCACGTTTTGCCAAGCATCCAGACAGTCCGCTCTTGCCAGAACATTTTTACGAGCCTTATGTTATGCCTGGTCGTAAGATCAATCCCCACCGCGGTTGGGAAATCTATGAGCAAGGGATTTATGATATTGCCCAAAATATCAAGGAAAATTATGGTAATATTGAGTGGATGTTGACAGAGAATGGCATGGGTGTTGAAGGTGAAGACAAGTTCCGTGAGAATGGCATGATTCAAGACGACTATCGTATCGACTTTGTCAAAGGGCATCTGCGTGAACTCCACCGTGCTATTGAAGACGGAGCTAATTGTAAGGGCTACTTGATTTGGACCTTTATCGACTGCTGGTCATGGCTCAACAGCTACAAAAACCGCTATGGTCTAGTTGAGCTTGACTTGGAAACGCAAGAACGTCGCCTGAAGAAATCAGGCCACTGGTTCAAAGAACTCAGCGACCATAATGGATTTTAAGAATAAAAGTGAGATGAAAATCATCTCACTTTTTAATATGTGACTACGAGTCAGTATAGTTTTATCTATTACAAGTATGATAAATCTTTCCATCTAAGTCGCGAGGGAGATGGTACTGGCTATATATTTTCTTTAATTATGGTAAAATAGTAAGAGAATAATGTGAGGAAAATTGAATGTCAAGTAAGTTTGAAATTTTAATGAATCAACTGGGAATCTCTGATCAGTCATGACAGGATCCTGCTCTTGTTGATGCAAGTATTGAGCGTGTTGTGGTTCATAAAATTAGTAAGATTTGGGAATTTCATTTTGTATTTTTCTAAAAATTTTTACCTATCGAAATATTTCTAGAGTTAAAGAAAGGGCTGAGTGAAGAATTTTTCTAAGACTGGGAATAAAAGCTGTTTTTCGAAATCAAGGTGCTCTCTCAGGAATTTTTCAAATCAACTCTTGCAGGCCTACTATAGGGAGGCTTTTTTTCTGAAGGTCCATGTGCTAGCCAAGGATTTAAGTCTCTTTTATCAGAATTTGCAAGTTCGTGCGGAAGGGAAATCAACTCTTTATTGAAGGTTCAGAGGCGATTGATAAGGAACACTTTAAGAAAAAAATCATCTTCCTAATTTAGCAAAGCAACTTGAAAAAGTTTGGTTTTCCAGCTTTTTGTATGCCAAATAGAAAAGAATGATGCCCTTACACAAGAGCAGGAGAAAGCCTTCCATACGGAGAATGAACAGATTGTTCAGGCTGCCAATGAAGAAGCTTTATGGGCTATGGAGCAACTGGAACAAATGGCCCCTCCACCAGTAGAAGAGAAACCAGCCTTTGATTTTCAGGCTAAAAAAAGCTGCAGCTAAAGCCAAAAACTAGATAAGGCAGAAGTTACTCAGATGATCGACGTGACAACTGAGGAAAATCGTCTAGTCTTTGAAGGGGTCGTTTTTGATGTGGAACATAAAGTGACCAGAACTGGTCGCGTTTTGATCAATTTTAAAATGACGGACTACACTTCAAGTTTTTCAATGCAAAAATGGGTTAAGAATGAAGAAGAGGCTCAGAAGTTTGACATCATTAAGAAGAATTCTTGGCTCCGAGTTCGTGGAAATGTAGAGATGAATAACTTCACACGCGATTTGACCATGAACGTGCAGGATGTGCAGGAAGTTGTTCACTATGAGCGGAAGGATTTGATGCCAGAAGGTGAGCGTCGGGTTGAGTTTCATGCTCATACTAATATGTCGACCATGGATGCTCTTCCTGAGGTAGAGAAAATCGTTGCGACAGCTGCAAAATGGGGACACAAGGCGGTTGCCATCACGGACCATGGGAACGTTCAGTCCTTCCCACATGGCTACAAGGCAGCTAAGAAAGCTGGAATTCAACTTATCTATGGAATGGAAGCCAATATCGTGGAGGACCGTGTCCCTATCGTTTACAACGAAGTGGAGATGGACTTGTCAGAAGCGACCTATGTAGTTTTTGACGTGGAAACGACGGGACTTTCAGCCATCTATAATGACTTGATTCAGGTTGCGGCCTCTAAGATGTACAAGGGGAATGTTATTGCCGAATTTGATGAATTTATCAATCCTGGGCATCCCTTGTCAGCCTTTACTACTGAGTTAACAGGTATTACAGATGATCATGTCAAAAATGCCAAACCACTGGAACAAGTTTTACAAGAATTCCAAGAGTTTTGCAAGGATACAGTCTTAGTTGCTCACAATGCGACCTTTGACGTTGGCTTTATGAATGCTAACTATGAGCGTCATGGTCTGCCTAAGATTAGCCAGCCAGTCATCGATACGCTGGAGTTTGCTAGAAATCTCTATCCTGAGTATAAACGCCATGGTTTGGGGCCTTTGACCAAGCGTTTTGGTGTAGCACTTGAACACCACCACATGGCTAATTACGATGCGGAAGCTACAGGTCGTCTGCTTTTCATCTTTATCAAAGAGGTAGCAGAAAAACATGGTGTGACGGATTTAGCTAGACTCAATATTGATTTGGTTAGTCCAGATTCTTATAAAAAAGCTCGAATCAAGCATGCGACCATTTATGTCAAGAATCAGGTAGGTCTAAAAAATATCTTTAAGTTGGTTTCTTTGTCCAATACCAAATACTTTGAAGGGGTGCCACGAATTCCGAGAACGGTTCTAGATGCCCATCGGGAGGGCTTGATTTTAGGCTCAGCTTGCTCTGAAGGTGAAGTTTTTGATGCAGTCGTTTCCCAAGGTGTAGATGCAGCGGTTGAGGTGGCCAAGTATTATGACTTTATCGAGGTTATGCCACCTGCCATCTATGCGCCATTGATTGCCAAGGAGCAGGTCAAGGATATGGAAGAACTCCAAACCATTATCAAGAGTTTGATAGAGGTTGGAGACCGTCTTGACAAGCCTGTTCTGGCTACGGGGAATGTCCACTATATCGAACCAGAAGAAGAGATTTACCGTGAAATTATCGTCCGTAGTTTGGGACAAGGGGCTATGATTAACCGAACCATCGGTCATGGGGAACATGCCCAACCAGCTCCTCTTCCGAAAAGCTCATTTTCAGAACAACTAATGAGATGTTGGATGAATTTGCCTTTCTTAGGGTGAGGAACTGGCTCGCAAACTGGTTATTGAAAAATACCAATGCCTTGGCAGATATCTTTGAACCCTGTTGAGGTTGTTAAAAGGGTGACTTGTACACGCCTTTTCATCGATAAGGCTGAAGAAACAGTTGCTGAGTTGACCTATAAGAAAGCTTTTGAGATTTATGGAAATCCGCTGCCAGATATTGTCGATTTGCGGATTGAAAAAGAACTAACTTCTATTCTGGGGAATGGATTTGCTGTGATTTATCTGGCATCGCAGATGCTGGTGCAACGTTCCAAATGAACGAGGGCTACTTGGTTGGTTCTCGTGGGTCTGTTGGGTCCAGTTTTGTTGCGACTATGATTGGGATTACGGAGGTTAATCCTCTCTCCTCACTATATCTGTGGTCAGTGTCAGTACAGCGAGTTTATCACGGATGGTTCTTACGGTTCAGGGTTTTGATATGCCCAATAAGGACTGTCCAAACTGTGGTCATAAACTCAGCAAAAACGGGCAGGATATTCCGTTTGAGACCTTCCTTGGTTTTGATGGAGACAAGGTTCCCGATATTGACTTGAACTTCTCGGGAGAAGACCAGCCTAGCGCCCACTTGGATGTGCGTGATATCTTTGGTGAGGAGTATGCCTTCCGTGCAGGAACGGTTGGTACGGTGGCTGCCAAGACCGCTTATGGATTTGTCAAGGGTTACGAGCGGGATTATGGCAAGTTTTATCGTGATGCAGAGGTGGAACGCCTTGCTCAAGGTGCAGCTGGTGTCAAGCGGACAACAGGACAACATCCGGGAGGAATTGTTGTTATTCCTAACTATATGGATGTTTACAACTTTACGCCTGTCCAGTATCCAGCAGATGACGTGACGGCTGAATGGCAGACCACTCACTTTAACTTCCACGATATCGATGAGAACGTCCTTAAACTTGATGTACTGGGACACGATGATCCGACCATGATTCGGAAACTTCAAGATTTGTCTGGTATTGACCCCAATGAAATTCCTATGGATGATGAAGGCGTGATGGCTCTCTTTTCAGGAACTGAAGTACTTGGGGTGACTCCTGAGCAAATCGGTACGCCGACGGGCATGTTAGGGATTCCAGAGTTTGGAACCAACTTTGTACGTGGGATGGTAGATGAGACGCATCCGACGACTTTTGCGGAGTTGCTTCAGCTGTCTGGTCTGTCCCACGGTACCGATGTGTGGTTGGGAAATGCCCAGGATTTGATCAAGCAAGGAATTGCGGACCTATCAACCGTTATCGGTTGTCGGGACGACATCATGGTTTACCTCATGCATGCTGGTCTTGAACCTAAGATGGCCTTTACCATCATGGAACGGGTACGTAAGGGCTTGTGGCTCAAGATTTCTGAAGAAGAGAGAAATGGCTATATCGAAGCTATGAAGGCCAATAAGGTGCCAGAGTGGTATATCGAGTCCTGTGGGAAAATTAAGTACATGTTCCCTAAAGCCCATGCGGCAGCCTACGTTATGATGGCCCTTCGCGTAGCCTACTTCAAGGTTCACCATCCGATTTATTACTACTGTGCTTACTTCTCAATCCGCGCCAAGGCCTTTTGATATCAAGACCATGGGTGCGGGCTTGGATGCTATCAAGCGTAGAATGGAAGAAATCGCTGAAAAACGGAAGAACAATGAAGCCTCTAATGTGGAAATTGACCTCTATACAACTCTTGAGATTGTCAATGAAATGTGGGAACGTGGTTTCAAGTTTGGGCAAATTAGACCTCTACCGTAGTCAGGCGACAGAGTTCCTCATCGATGGGGATACCCTCATTCCGACCATTTGTAGCAATGGATGGTCTGGGAGAGAACGTTGCTAAGCAGTTGGTGCGAGCGCGTGAAGAGGGAGAATTCCTCTCTAAAACAGAACTACGCAAGCGTGGTGGACTCTCATCAACCTTGGTTGAAAAGATGGATGAAATGGGGATTCTTGGCAATATGCCAGAGGATAACCAGTTGAGTTTGTTTGATGAGTTGTTTTAAAGGAGATGAGGAAAAGTAATATGAAACTAAGAATCTCTGCGGAAGATAAGCCTGCTGAGAAGGTCTTTGACTATCAGTTAGAGCTGGCAGACGAAACAATTATCCTATCAACAGCGCTCTTGTCAGGTGCTATTGCTTTAGCAGGATTATTCTCTGCTTTGAAAGAAAAATAAAAATAGAAAAGAGAAAAAGAATAGAATGGTTTTTACCAAATTTTAAAGAAAAATCTAGAAAAAAATATGCGAAAATTGTTGGTTGCGAACGGAATTAACGTACAACCTGGTCACACTTTGGCTCTCTCTATCGATGTGGAGCAACGCGAGTTGGCTCACTTAATCGTCAAAGAAGCTTATGCCTTGGGTGCGCACGAGGTCATCGTTCAGTGGACAGATGATGTCATCAATCGTGAGAAATTCCTCCACGCGCCGATGGAGCGTTTGGACAATGTACCGGAATACAAAGATTGCTGAGATGAACTATCTCTTGGAGAATAAGGCTAGCCGTCTTGGAGTTCGATCATCTGATCCAGGTGCCTTGAACGGAGTGGATGCTGACAAGCTTTCGGCTTCTGCCAAAGCTATGGGACTTGCCATGAAGCCAATGCGTATCGCAACTCAATCCAACAAGGTTAGCTGGACTGTAGCAGCAGCTGCAGGACTCGAGTGGGCTAAGAAGGTCTTTCCAAATGCTGCGAGCGATGAAGAAGCAGTTGATCTCCTTTGGGATCAGATCTTCAAAACTTGCCGTGTCTACGAAGAAGATCCTGTTAAGGCTTGGGAAGAGCATGCAGCCATCCTTAAGAGCAAGGCAGAAATGCTTAATAAAGAGCAATTTTCAGCCCTTCACTACACAGCGCCAGGGACAGATTTGACACTTGGCTTGCCTAAGAATCACGTTTGGGAATCAGCTGGTGCTATCAATGCACAGGGCGAAGGATTCTTGCCAAATATGCCGACAGAGGAAGTCTTCACAGCGCCTGACTTCCGTCGTGCAGATGGTTATGTAACTTCTACAAAACCGCTTAGCTATAACGGAAATATCATTGAAGGCATTAAGGTGACCTTTAAGGATGGACAAATCGTAGATATCACTGCTGAGAAGGGTGATCAGGTCATGAAAGACCTTGTCTTTGAAAATGCGGGCGCTCGTGCCTTGGGTGAATGTGCCTTGGTACCAGATCCAAGTCCAATTTCTCAGTCAGGCATTACCTTCTTTAACACCCTTTTTGATGAGAATGCTTCAAACCACTTGGCTATTGGTGCAGCCTATGCGACTAGCGTCGTCGGTGGAGCAGAGATGAGCGAAGAAGAGCTTGAAGCTGCAGGACTTAACCGTTCAGATGTTCACGTGGACTTTATGATTGGTTCTAACCAAATGGATATCGATGGTATCCGTGAGGATGGAACACGCGTACCCCTCTTCCGTAATGGAGACTGGGCTATTTAAGGAGTTACAATGCTTGGAAGTATGTTTGTTGGTCTCCTAGTGGGACTCTTGGCAGGTGCTTTGACCAATCGTGGAGAGAGCATGGGATGCTTTGGAAAAATGTTTCTCGGATGGATTGGTGCCTTTCTGGGTCACCTGCTCTTTGGAACTTGGGGACCAATTCTAGCAGGAACGGCCATTATCCCAGCTATTTTAGGAGCTATGCTTGTCTTAGCTATTTTCTGGAGACGAGGAAGTTAAGTTCCTAAATCTGAAAAGAAAAGGAGGTTGGTCATTGTACCAGCCTCCTTTTGAGTATGATATAATAGTTCTATGAGATTAGATAAATTTTTAGTTGCCTGTGCTGTGGGAAGTCGGACAGAGGTCAAAAACTTGCTCAAGGCTGGACGCGTGACGGTAAATGGTAAAAAAGAAAAATCAGCAAAATTGCAAATAAATGAAGAAAAAGACGAGATTCGCTTTGATGGCCAAGTGCTGGAGTATGAAGAGTTTGTCTACTACATGATGAACAAGCCCCAAGGAGTCATTTCAGCGACTGAGGATAACAAGCATAGAACGGTTCTAGACTTGCTGGATGATTTGGCTCGGACCAAGGAAGTTTTTCCAGTAGGGCGCTTGGATATTGACACGCATGGTCTTCTGCTCTTGACCAATGATGGCCAGCTTGCCCATGCCCTTCTTTCACCCAAACGTCATGTGGATAAAACTTACTTAGCTCAAGTCAAGGGAATTATGACCCAAGAAGATGTGGAAACATTTGCCAAGGGTATTCCGCTTAAGGACTTTACTTGTCAGCCTGCTAGATTGGAGCTTGTGTCCATAGATACAGAAAAGAATCAAAGCAAAATCCGGGTGACCATCGCAGAAGGGAAAGTTTCATCAGGTCAAACGCATGGTAGCTTACTGTGGCAAGGAAGTAGTAGACCTGCAACGTTTGACGATGGGGAACTCTAGTTTTGGATGAGAACTTTGAAACGAGGGAGAATGGCGTCGCTTTGACCAAGGAGGAGTTAGAATCTCCTTGCTAGCGTTGCTTAGTTCAATTTATGTTAGTAAAAAGGGTGAGGAGAATGTCCCTTGCCTTTTTTTCGTTTTTCAGTTGCTTCCTTTGTGAAAAGAGTTATAATAGACAGTAGAATAAAAGGAGGAATCTATGAACGCGATTCAAGAATCATTTACGGATCAATTATTTGCCAACTATGAAGCAAATGTAAAATACCAAGCTATCGAAAATGCTGCAAGCCATAACGGAATTTTTGCAGCCCTAGAACGTCGTCAAAGCCATGTAGACAATACACCTGTTTTCTCATTGGATTTGACCAAGGACAAGGTTACTAACCAGAAAGGCCTCTGGTCGTTGCTGGATGTTTGCAGCCCTCAACACCTTCCGTCACAAACTCATCTCTCAATACAAATTGGAGAACTTTGAATTGTCTCAGGCCCACACCTTCTTCTGGGACAAGTATGAGAAAATCAAACTGGTTCTTGGAGCAAGTCATTGCGACTGCAGACCAAGAATTGACGAGTCGCAAGGTTAGCTTCCTACTCCAAACACCCCAACAAGACGGTGGACAGTGGGATATGGTCGTTGCCCTCTTTGAGAAATACGGTGTCGTTCCCAAGTCTGTTTATCCCGAGTCTGTTTCATCTAGCAATAGCCGTGAGCTCAATGCCATTCTCAACAAATTGCTTCGCCAAGATGCCCAAATCTTGCGTGACTTGCTCGCATCTGATGCAGACCAAGCGGCTGTTCAAGCTAAGAAAGAAGACCTCTTGCAAGAAATCTTTAATTTCCTTGCTATGTCTTTGGGTCTTCCACCACGTAAATTTGACTTTGCTTATCGTGATAAGGATGATAACTACCAAAGTGAAAAGGGGATCACACCACAAGAGTTTTACAAGAAATATGTCAATCTTCCTCTAGAAGATTATGTTTCTGTTATCAATGCTCCAACTGCTGACAAGCCTTATGGCAAATCTTACACAGTTGAGATGTTGGGGAATGTGGTTGGTAGCCGTGCAGTTCGTTATATCAACGTTCCGATGGAGCGCTTGAAAGAATTGGCGATTGCCCAAATGCAAACAGGGTGAGACTGTTTGGTTTGGTTCAGATGTTGGCCAGCTCAGCAATCGTAAAGCTGGAATCCTTGCGACAGATGTTTATGACTTTGAATCAAGCATGGACATTCAAACTGACTCAAGACAAGGCTGGACGTTTGGACTACAGCGAAAGCCTGATGACTCACGCCATGGTCTTGACAGGTGTGGATTTGGATGAAAACGGCAAATCAACCAAGTGGAAGGTTGAGAACTCTTGGGGAGACAAGGTCGGTACAGATGGTTACTTTGTTGCCTCAGATGCTTGGATGGACGAATACACCTACCAAATCGTTGTTCGTAAAGAATTGCTGACAGCAGAAGAACAAGCTGCTTATGAAGCAGAACCAATCGTGCTCGCACCATGGGACCCAATGGGAGCTTTGGCAGAATAAAATATCAAGAAAAAAGGTTAGGAGAATCCTAGCCTTTTTTAAGTACTTCTTAAAGTGGGGATAGATGATGTTTGCTAAGGGAGTTCTTCTTATCTTGAGTCTTTAAGTGACAGAGGGAAAGATATGTGTTATTATAGTAGTACAAAAGGATATCGGAGTAGAAATGAAGTATTTAAGCAGTCAAGACATCAAGGATCGTCAACGAAATATTAGTGACATTAAACCTTATAAAACAACCAAGGAAATCGTCGTTTCAAATATTTTTACCTTTTTTAATGCCATGAACTTGGCTCTGGCAGTTTTGGTAGCCACAACCTTGCGATTTGAAAATATGCTCTTTTTAGGTGTGATTGCTATCAATACAGCTATCGGGATTTTCCAAGAAGTGCGTTCAAAAAATGCTTTGGAAAAAGCTAAGTTTGCTTGGTAAAAGTAAGTACAGGGTCAATCGAGATGGTCAAACGATTGAGATTGATCCCAGAGGACATCGTTCTAGGCGAGTATCTGCATCTCAATCTGGGTGATCAGGTGCCTGTAGATGCAGAAGTGCTTGAAGGGAATATTGAAGTTGATGAGTCCTTGCTGACTGGGTGAGAGTGATTCGGTCTTTAAAACAGTTGGTGACAAGCTGATGAGCGGAAGCAATGTCGTCAGCGGTACTTGTCTGGTCATTGCAACGGCTGTGGGTCCCGATAGTTATATCAACAAACTCGCAAAATCCAGCAAGGAATTCAAAAAATACCCTTCTCAACTACGCGATTATATGGATAAGATTTTAAAAATCGTCTCTATCTTGCTGGTGCCAGTTGCCATTCTGCTCTATGTCAGAGGTTTTAGTCTAGGGCGAACTTATGTTGAGATTGTCTTGGGAAGTTCAGGTGCCTTGGTCGGCATGATACCAGAGGGATTGATTCTCCTGGTCAGTGTGTCTCTGGCGGTAGCGGCCATGAAGCTTGCTAAAAAGAAGGTTCTGGTGCAGGAACTATACTGTGTGGAGACCTTGGCGCGTGTAGATGTTCTTTGTTTTGATAAGACTGGAACCATCACGACTGGTAATATGAAGGTCCAAGAAATGGATGCTAATGTAGTAGAGAAACTGTCTTCTTATCTAGCTTATTTTGAGGATGAAAATGCGACGTCGCGGGCTCTGAAGACTTACTTAACCTGTGAGAAAAAATGGGAAGTTCAAGAAGTCGGTGCCTTTTCAAGTAAAAACAAGTATTCCTTTGTCCAAGTAAAAGACAGTGGGACATACTTTTTCGGAGCCTATGAGTTTCTAGGCTTTACCCAAGCGATGGATCCTTACTATGAACATCTAAAACAGCAAGGTTTTCGAATCTTATCGCTTGCTCATAGCAAGGACCAGATTACAAGCCCAGCCAATATGGAACTATTAGGGCATGTCGTTCTGTCAGATGAGATCAAGGATAATACCAAGGAAACCTTTGATTATTTCGAGTCACAAGGTGTTGAAGTGAAGATTATCAGTGGGGATAATCATGTGGCTGTATATGGGGTGGCTCGTAAGGCAGGATTTAAGGAAGAAGCCCGTGCGATTGATATGACCAAGGTGAGTGATGAGGACTTTGAAAGAGTGGTCTTGGAACATGATATCTTTGGTCGCGTGACACCTGAACAGAAAGAAAAAGATGGTGACCGTTTTGCAAAATGCTGGTAAAACAGTTGCTATGAGTGGTGACGGGGTCAACGATGTTCTGGCTCTCAAGAAAGCAGATATCAGTTTTGCTATGAATGGTGCTACCAGTGCAGCCAAAAGCGTCTCCAATATTGTTTTTCTCACAGATGATTTTGCAGTATTTTATGATATCTTGATGGAAGGTCGCCGTGTCATCAATAACATCCAAAAGGTCGCCTCTTTCTTTCTAACAAAGACCTTCTTCTCCATCGTGTTTGCGATTTTGAGTGTGATATTTGGTTTGGAATTTGCCTTTATCCCCATTCAGTTTACAATCATTTCAGCCATTACGATTGGGATTCCATCCTTCTTCCTAACTTTTGAGTCCAATAAAGAAAAGGTTAGCACACATTTTATGAGAGATATTCTGACCAATGCTGCGATTGGTGGTGGCATTCTGGTTGCTAGTGTTCTCTTGACGAACTTCTTTATCACTGTCCCAGGTCAGGTCAAATTTATTTGCTTCCTCCTTGCCCTGATCAATGGTCTGTGTCTAGTTGTCAAGGTCAGCCTGCCTTTGAATCGATACAAGCTGGTCTTGCTTACGTTTTTGAGCTTTGCAGCCCTAGTAGGTGTGCTTGCCAATACCTTTCTCCTGCAAGGTACTTTTGTGCCTTTAGAAATCACTCAAGTGGTCTATGTAGCTGTCCTAGCAGTGGTGATTGGG
>BNJS01003456.1_pt1 | contig 26709 bp, 25 predicted proteins | sample 8540461 | NCBI WGS metagenome assembly BNJS01 (sample SAMD00202454, study PRJDB9452) | human saliva metagenome | isolation source: human saliva | place: Japan | reverse complement strand
ATTTAGTTTCGAACTATCGAAGGTTTTTGCGAGAAAAAATGTTTTCGATTTTTGAGAATAGGGAGAAGTCGAACAAAAACTTGCGGACTTTCTTACGAGAACAAGTATTAGAGGAATAACCCCTATATAATAGGGGGTTCACGTGCTTTCTGTTATCCTCTCGTTTGAGGACGTTGTTTTATTTGTTGGTGCAAAGGTACAAAAGTGCTTTTTACACGCAATAGAAAGGCCGATTTTTCTCACTCTGAAGGGTTAAAGTATGTTTCATTGTATGCGTTTGCGGCGGTTTTATACCTTTTCCTGTTGGTATAGTTGCAGTTGTGAGGGGCGATTTCCTTTCATCTTGTGATATATGGTGCTCTATTCTCGTCTATCATTATTTATTTGCCGTGTGTGCTCTTCTTGTTTCATTGGTGATATGTTGTGCTGCTTGTTTCCTTATAGTGCGATATAGGGCAAATAATAGCCCTTTCTTGTTGTAGAGCCGTCTATATAGGGGCAAGGGCGTTTCTGCTCGTCCGATTGAAAAAGTATTATTTCTCCTGTGGTTTGGTCTATTATAATAGTCTGCTCGCTGTATGGTATTATATCTTCATCTGCTTGTAAGGCGTTTTATTTCCTTTCTGCTGCACGTTCTTTTTGTTTGGTGGTAGAGTGTGCTGCTCGTCCATATATGAAGTAATAAGGCGTGGTTTTGCCCCTGTGTTCTACTTGTTCCAAAAATTGAAGTGATAAGGATAAAGCAAACGGCGTTTCATTTTGAGCAGTTGAAGTTATGTTTAATATGCGCCGTTGTCGTTCTGCTCGTTCAGATATGAAGATATTATTTGCCGCGTTCCTGTTTCTCCTGTGTGGGTGGTAGGGCGTTTTCTCGTTTGTCCCATAATGAAGTAATTATTTGCTCCTGTGTGGTGGTGGTTGTTATCGTGGATATGGTAGGAATGTTCCATATAATCCTATTATGGTATAATCCATATATTATTATATATAATCCTTATATGGTATAATCCCTTATGTAATTCCACGCTTGAAATGAGATAATGCGTTACACGGCAAATAAACGTGGTTTCATGCTATGCTGATAATCGGGGTATCGTTGGAGATAAGATATATTGCAATCTGCGATTGTTGTATTGCTCATCTCGTTATAGGTTTTATATTGGGTGCTTTCCTTTCAAGTATTACATTCATGAATCGTTTCACTCTCATTCATGTATGAACTCGTGTTACTCGTTCATGTGTTATGTAATGGTTTTATGGTTGCTGTTATCGTTGATACATAGATGAAACGATATAATCCCATTATGGTATTATCCCTATGTTATACCAACGATTGCACGTTGTTATAAACCATAGGTAGTTTTTTTTCTTGGTACTCGTTTTACTCGTTGGTTATAGGGTGGATTTATGTGTTTGTGTTGGGTGGCCAACATTTCATTTTTATCATATAGAACTACACATCCAAGAATATATCTCAGAAATGAAAACTTGGCCACTTGTAAAAACTACTCTTTTCATTGGTATTATTACACCCAACCACCAACCAATGAAACACAACCATTCTAAGACGTTATACAAAGGATTATAGCACAATGTATCATTGGAGATTAGAAACGCTCTGAGAAGGGAAATAAACCTATATACAAAGAAAACCACCACACGTTATAAACGCATAGTGGTAGTAAAAAAATAATATACAAAAACTAATTGCAATTCTGCAACTCCTTCAAACGGTTTTGAAGAGTACCACGAGAAATTTTCAATCCTTTCTCTTGCAACTTCTTCAAGAGTGCACGTTGTGCAATATCGGGATTCTCGTTCAGTACTTCTCTAATTGCTTTCAACTGCATGCCTACTTCTGTCATTTTCTTCTCTTGGGCAAATCCCATTTCAGAGTAAAGATTCTGCACCCAAGTCAAAAGATATATCCAAACGAGGGAACTTCTCCTTTACAATCTTATGGGCTTCTTTCACTGATACAGAAGAACAATCGACAACAGAACACAGAATTTCAGTCTTGATTTGTTTTAGTAGGGTGGAAGAGCCCACATCACGATTGGCTTTGCTCTTCTTGATTATGATTCCACTTTTTGGGCAGCTTGTCTCTTTGAGATAATCCAAGCGCTTTTTATATCGTTCTTCAATGTCTTCTTCTGTATATGAATCAACTTCTTCCATCACTGAAACAAGGTCACGAGAATTAAGCGAGTGTTCAGGGTCGATATTGTGTAATTCAATTTTTGCAATACACGGAATAAGATTCTATTCAGGTCAGTGTTACAACGAGCATTCAAGAGTTTGTACAATGACATGGTTTGTAACAACCAATGCTTGATTGACTCACTGCCATTCTCGCTAAAATGAGAACGAGTAATAATATATGGCATTTGGAAATACTTCTCATCATCTACAAACTGATAAGCAATTTGGGAATCAGGAGAAAAAAGCCACCCTTCATGCTCCAAGCGGTAATTCACCCATCCTCTTTCATATCCATCAACGCCCCATTTTTCCGCAAATTGATTCCATGGCATATTCTCATAATCGTTGCACATGGTATAATTGATATATGAATTGCCACCCATCATTCTTTTTGCCTTTTGAGGGACTTGTGAGCGTGTTTCTCTTCTGTGCTGCTGCATTCTTCTTCTTCACGTTCCATCGCCCATTGCTGAAAGGCTTCCATCTGAAAGAAATGTTCCGCGCCGCTGAAAATCTTCTCGTTGTTATTGAAGATTGATAACGGATTGCTTGAACCAAAACACATTTGCGATGATTTGATACTACAAGCGTCAATGCTATCTTCAAATGATGAAACCTTCTTGTATTGTTCATAAAGGAACGTTGAAATTAGCTTGTGCTGCTCTTTATTCAAAGCCTGCTCAAACAGAAAAAACATGTGATATTTGCGCTTTTCCAATGAATCGCTATAACTCGAGAATGCACAACTTGCTTGAATATCCCCATCAACCTTTGAAATTAGTTCTTGTGGGGTCTGTTGCTCGTTGTCAAAAGTCGAGAAATATAGTGTGTGATTTAATAAAGCGTTCATCTCGCTTTTCAGCTATTCTCAATAATGTAGCGCCGTCTTCCTTCTTGAATAAAGGGACAAACTGCACGACCTGAACAGCATTCAAATAGAAAAAGCTGCAACGCTTGTAATTTCATGTTCTGAAAAAGATTATCTTTGCGCATTCAGCACCCTTGGGCTTCACCGCTAAATTTTTGACTCAAATTGATTCTCATATTGTTATTAGTGTATTTTCAATTTATAAATAGTATGCTTTTTATCTTAAAATACTACTTTTCAATGAAATTTACAAATAAAAATATCCAAATCACCACACTTGGCAATTTGGACACCTGAAAATACTAATAAAATATGAATGAAATAACGCCCTCACGGCGTGAATTTTCTTTTGTGTTTAGCACGCATTTCAGCGTGAATATCTTCATGACATTGACAACAAACGCTCATTAGATTGTCATAATCAAATGCAAGTTGAAGAAGATAATTTATATCACCATTGCACGTTTTCAATGGAATGATATGGTGAATTTCTCGAGTCTCACTTGTGCGATTTTGACTTAGACAACGCTCGCAAAAGTGGATTTTGCATGAACTTTGAATTTCTCACGTGTCTCCATCTTGTGGTTGAGTACACATGCTGCTGAATGAGCTTTTGCAAACCATGTTTCTTCTTTGAATTGTCCCTTTTCTTCTTATGGTTTGGTTTATTGATAGTGGGCATTTTATCTCCTCCTTTTCCTTTTATATTATACTACCTTCTTGTGTAAAATCCAAATCAAAACGCCTCAAAAAAATTGGGATTATATTTGTTCTGTGTCTTTCCCTTCAATAGAAACTCATATTTTGAGCGCTCTTTTGAATCAAGATATATCATTCTTGCGTCTTGCAATGGAAAGTTCAATATAAGCTCATTTATAATTTCACTTTTCACTCTTGTATTGCGTTTTTCTTGCATTGCATATAAGTGAAATGGGCTTTGTTCTGTTTCTGTGTTTTGGATTGCTCTAAGAACGGAATTCCGTTTTGTATTATCAATACTGAAACGTTCAATATCAAAAATTATTGGGGTGTTCCCACTCAAAATTATTTTGGGGCTGCTTCAATTCTTGATTGTTATGTGCTTCTTCAACCAATCGAGGTTGAACAAGAATACCGCTTCAACGTTCTCTTTTTTTCTCGTCCGTGTAAATCTGAACATATCTAAGATGAGCGTCTTTGTTGTGTTCTTCAAGATAGCGTTTAATCTTTAGTATTTTCCTGATTGATAGTTCAGAAAAATGGGAAAACGCTCCAACTTGTCAAAATCCTTATAACGCGATTTTATCTCATATTCTACAACATGTTCTTTTCCCTTTGTGTGATAACAAGGCGTTTGCGTCTGTGTTGCAGTATTTCTCATTTTGGAGAAACGATTTAATCTCCACGCCGTTTATTGGCAACCATGCGCCAAGAATCCGTTTTGTTACATTGAAATCAAACAACTCTTGCTTGTCAATGCGTTTGTTCTACTGCTGCGCTGCTCATTTCTCATCATCATCTTTTTCAATATAGAGGAAATAGGCCAAAATGAAACCGAGAATCAAAGAGACTATTGAATTTACTGCATTGCCTGAAAATAGTAGTACCACCCAAGGGAGATTAAAAAATTGAAGGCTGCAAAATGCCACGCATAAAATCACAGCGACTATAAGTAAGTATTTGAGCATATTATATATTATTTTCTTTATATATAAATATCACGATAATCATAAAAAAATGCGCGCAATCTGAAAGAAAAACGCAAAAAATGCACTTTTCTCGCATTTGGCAAGAAAAAGCGCATTAAAAAACCTCTACAACTCCAAAATGGAAATGTAGAGGAAGAAAATAATAATATAAAGAAAAATATATGCGTGCCTTACATTTTGAAGGCTGATTTTAGTTTATCACCAACGGCGGCGGCTTGTTTGCGTCTCAACTCGTCTATCTCCTTTTGTTGAAGGTAGAAACTCTTCAAGGTTTCATCTGTTTTGTGCCCCGTGCTTGCGATTATCGTTTCCGTCGGAACATTGAGAGATAATTGAAGGTTGGTGAATGTATGTCTTGCACTATGAGACCCCCACCACTTGTATTTTGGCTGCGTTATGTATTGCCCCTTTTTGTGCCTGAAATCTCTTCTTTCAATGAGGGGCATATATCAACACAGAACGACAAAAATCGCTTGATATGCTCGTTGTATGTTTTGAGGAAAGAAACGGACGTTCTTTATTTCATCGCACAACCTTTTTGCGTCCTTATTAACCTTATATCGTTCAACTGATTTGCTACCTTGTTCAGTGCATGCGAGTGTATTTACAACATAGCGTGCAAACTCTTCATCATTATAGTTGCCGATTTCATATTCATATAACAAGCGATTTATCTTTGCCTGAATCTGAATCTTTGGCATGAGCACTCGCAAAAGGGCTTATCCGCAATTAGTTTATTATAAATATCTACTACTTGCGGAAAAATGAGCGGGTGGCATAACATTTTATTTTTCTTGCCCTATAGGTAATTTGGGAATAGCCTTGCTTTCTATATCCTGAACTATGTTTGTATAGTTGTCCGCGATTGCCTGAAACACAGTACCAACGTCCATGTAACGATTTCCGATATATGATTCAATTAAAAATAGTCCTATATTTCCGCTGTTGGTTGTTTGTGTGTTGTAGCCTTCCAACCAAAAACGCCGTTATCTTTTGAGTTCCTCTAATTGAAGGTAGACAATCGGGCGTTTCTCTTTTAATGCGTTTGTGAGTGAATGTGCGTTTTTGGGCGTTTTTCTGTATGTCGGAGAAACGTGAACGGTTAGTGCCCAATGAATGATTGAACAACATCTTTATATTGGTGATATGATTGTTCTGCGTTGTTGTAGAACCTCCTATTATCTTCAATAACGCCTTAAAAATCTGCACTCGAGAACTTCTCCAAGTGTATATCTTTCACACCGTTCTGATATAGAAAAAAAGGGTCAAATCCTTTGGCGTTGCGTTGCGGTCAAGGGTCAATGAATCATTCTTGGTTTTATAGCGGCAAATGCGCTCTAAATAGAAGTAGAAATCATTATAATAATAGGTTGCAGAACAGAATTTTTCAACAACCGAGAACGCAAGCTCATGTTCATTTTGGGCGATGGCCTTTATCTTGTTATCGATATATTCACCGCTCCAATCATTGTTCTCCTGAATCGCAATTTCTAATTCATGCAACTTTGAAGTGATTTCCTCAATGCGTTTGCGTGCGTGTTTAATCTCTTCTTCTTCTGCCTTGGTTATGTTCATCGGAACAACCAAACAACGATTTTCAGAATCCCAAAAACGAGGGGTGGAAATGGTTATATCTGTGCTTGTCGGTTTTCCACAACGGACAAATGAACTATTATAAGAGGGGACAAGTTGAAGAGTTTTCCCCCTCAACCTGAAATAAAATTGTAGCCCCTGAACGGCCTTTCTTGCCATAATGTAACGTTTATGCGTGATGATAATTTGGGGGCAAAGATAAGACCTTGAAAGATAGTGGGCAAATTATAAATACACAAATTTCCGTTACATCCCCGATGGAATATGCAATCTGTTACCGATTATTAGCACTTAGAATTGTCACAAGAATGTAAGTGTTACAATGAAATCGTGTAACGTTTATGCGTAACGAGAAAGAAGAAAACGGCCTAAAATAGGGCTTTTTCTGTTGTGAGCGCGCATATATGCAAACCAATGAAATCCCTTTATTTATGGTACTTTTCAGTGGTTTTTACCAATGCAGAAAAAAACCTACACACTTTTATAGGACAGTATCGCTATATCCATAGACAAAACAAAGGCGTCCGTATCAAAACTTTCGTTTGATACGGACGCCAATTATTTTGTCCTTTTCAGTCAAGCAGGAACTCTATTACGGGTAATTTCTGCTCTGGAGAAAATCAAGGTTTAATCATCTAGCGTACGCTGACGAACCTGCGGGTTGATGTAAGCCGGCCAACGCTTCTTGAAGCGAACCGTGATCGGTTGACCTTCGATGCTACAAGCACCGGCAGAAACAATTCGACGGTAGTAAACCGTGTTACCAAAACGCTTCGTTTCCGTGAAGGTTTCATCCGTACCAATATTCACCCAATGCTTCTTGTCGGCACTGCGTTGCCATTGGTAAGTGCGGTTCGGATTACCCGTTACAATACCGGCCGTGAGCGTGAAGGGATTCTTATCATTGATCGTTCTTGACTGCTCATCCGGAGTCATAGCGACATTAATACCCGCAATAACCGTCAACTTTGATTGGTCACTGATCGCCTTACAGTCGCCGATTTTTGCCGTACGGCGAACATAGTAAACACCCGGGGCAGCGGCATTGTATGTCAGGTTCTGTTCCGTTGCATTGCGAATCGGAGTCCAAGTAGACTCATCGTCCGGTGTAGCAGTACGTTCCCACTGATATTCAATTTCATCCGCATCGGCTTCCTCACCGTTGATGGTTGCGCTCGCAGGATTAAGATTGAAAGCAACCGGTTCTGCCGGCGCAAAGCTTGTTGTGTGAGGATCAAACCACTGGCTTCTTTAATACTTGCAATACCAACCGTGTGCTTACCATACAGCGTTACCGTACAAGTTGTCAGATGGATATCAACGATAAACTCACCGGCATTCGCTGTTTTGGCTTCGAACTCGATTACGCGGCCGGCTTTTGTCGAACCATCGGGTAAGTGCCATAAATAGGTTGCACCAGGAAATTCGCGGGCAGCAAGTTTAGCCCGATCACCGGCACAGAAGGAGGTCTCGACAGTCATCGAAGATGAAATTGCAGCAGGGTCTTGCAACAGCACATCTTGGTGAATCCAAGTCAATCCGCAGGCATCGGTAGCCGTGATGCGATAGCGTTCACCCAACTTACCGTGTTCGAAGTCTACGGCACCGGGCACAGTCTTGCGAGCAATTTCCGTACCGTCGAGAGACATCAACTTATAAGTATAAGGTGCATTACCGCCCTTCAGAGCCATGTGGATGATACCCTTACCCGAGTCGGTGCAGAACATACTCAAGCTCTGAGACTGGTCAAAGTCGAGCACGTAGTTGCTCATCGAGAAAGGCCAGGTCATCGTACATGTCTTACCGTCGCTCTTACGCTTGATGTTCAAAACCAAGGTAAACTCACGCTGATAAGTACCGAAAGACTGACCCCAGTTGCGAGTTGTGTTATAGCTGTCACCCTGAACATAGAAAGATGTAATTTCCACGTCTTCCGTGCTGCCAAGATAAGTCAGCGTACCCTTAGGTGTTACCGTAAACTTACCGTCACAAGCGGCATCTACCGTCGTGGCGCTGAGGTCGAGAATCGGGCGACCGATGTAATCATCTTCCATCGGAATATCACCACAATCGGTATGTGCCACCACAGTGTATTCGCCTTCCGGAGCGTAAGCATCAATCAACGTACCATCAGGCAACTCTTCCTTCCAGCTAGAACGGTACATCGAACTTGAGTAACGCGTTACGCTTGTTGCCACGAACTTACGTGCAGGATTGGCTTTCGGACGGGCTACGATCGTCATCTTCGGAATCGTCAAATAGGTCTTCTGCTCCACATTAGGAACACCTTCCCAACTTGCGGAGAAGTAGCTCGGGAAACTATTCATATTGTAACCATTCTTGGAAGCGGTGTAGCCATTACCCGCAGAAGGTTTGTCCTTTTGAACGTATAGTCTCTCGACACCACGTACTTTGAAGGCAAAGCGGTAGTTGAGCGTAAAAGTCTACGAGTAGATCCTTTGTGGTTTCGGGTTGACCGTATTCCACCACGCGAATGACATACTTTCTTGTCCTTCTTGAACTTGTAAGTACTCTCCCAAACTCAGGGAACATAGTTACCACTCTCACTCGACGAGTGTTTCTTGCGTACCATTTACTTCATAAGCGAAGTACTTGAGAGGCAGCCTACAGTCTGTCCAAGCTTGAAAATGGCCAAAGGACGCCCATCACAATCAGACAGCGTATAGCCATTTGTCATAGTCTATAATGCATAGGTACTCTGATTGCATAGAAATATTCGTCTGCGATCCATCGAAGCGGGATCGCCACAATAATCCAGCGGCGTCAGCTTAGTCGATAGATGTCTTGTTCGCAGGAAACTCGAGGTCAGCATCACGGGTGAGATATTCTTCGCGTGATGTGTACAGTCACCTCTTTATCTACGAGCACGGTATTATCCGTAGTATTTGGTCACCTTGAGATTTATACTTATGGCCAATTTCACCATCGTTAAACACCCACTGCACCGTATTACATTTCAGCTGTTGCCAAACGACCGTTGAAAGGCATAGCGGATATCACGTTGCTCAGAAGAAAACGCGTCATCGTAGCCGGACAGTCCTTCATGCGAATGAGCACGATCCACTCCGTCGCAGTTGTTGAATCGCTTTCGAGTATTCGTGAAGATAGGATCTACCATCGTTACTCTCCCCACTACTCTTCCATTGGCTGTCGTCAGGCTGCTGCATCCCTTTTGCCACCACCTGAACTTCATAAGCGCGATAGGCCGTCTGTCGGAAACCTTCGGGGAAATTGCGAAGGATCAAAGCTCAGGCTATACCACACAGGAGTCTCTGCGTTTCATCATTCTTACGGTTCAGTATACGAGTATCTGAGCGCAATATCGACCAATTCCATAATTCCGGGAGTATTCGGCATTTCGAGGATCTCAGCATCAGGGATATCTCGTTCCATACAACCGTCAGACACGGTCAGCGCATAGTGCCCCGGCTTCAAGCCTTCACCCCACAGTTTGTTGTAGTTTCGTGTGCCAATCGGATCTGTGAAAATCTCCCGAGGCTTAGTCAAAACACCTTCGTCAGGGGTCTTCGTCAAGAAGACGCGATACTTACCGGAGCCCTTTTCGATGTTCAAACCGATGCGACCGTTGGGACATTCGTCTCTGGTCGGCACCATGTAGTCAGGGCGCACCGTAGCATAGAGACCATCTCGATAAGGTGTGCTCAACGTTATGGTCTGTTCAAAGTCTTGCACCTGAGGTTGGCCATTTTCGTCTTTGAAGACAGTGGCACGACCGGTCACCTTGTACGTACCGGCTTCCAGACCGATGAAGGTCTTCGGTTCACCGGGCTTCGTCGTTTCGGCCACGTCGGTATATTGCGTACCGGTGGTCTTCGTCAGCGTATAGTGGATTTGATCCACGTCGTGGAAGGACTCAGGCACCACCATGGTGATCTCACCGTCGTTCTTACACTGCATGTTGTTCTTACGAAGTGAGAAGTTGAACTTCACACCTTGAGAAGGGCTTGTCCAAGAACTGGCTGATTTACCGGCCATACAGCCGTCAACCATCGTGGCTGTGGCAGTGAAAGAAGTATTCGGCTTACGTACCTCAACTTTATAGGGAGCATCAGCCGGCACCTCTTGGTTAAAGACTTCTTCATCATTATTGTTCTTGACCACTAAGCGCATCTTCGTACCCGGTTCAGCCGGATTGACACGAGCTGTGAGGGTAGAAGTTCCTTTCAAGCTGAAAGGACTTGAGAGCAACTGAAGGTTCAGACTGGAGTTTTCTCCGGGATTCAAACCTTGCTGCTGATCGCTCGTTCCATTGTAGAAATAACGAACGGCATAGCTGGCCACATCCAAACCTGTGAAGGTGTGACTTTCGATGATCGAGGTCAAATTGGTTACCGAATCTACAGGATAGTAGTTCGTATTCCCATCGAGTGTCATGTATTTATACAGCACAATCTTCGTGGCCTTCTCAGGAAGCCCCGCGGCTTTCAGTCTGGAGTTGACCGTAATATAGCCCTTCTTACCACAAGAGGCGTTTGCACTACCGAGGATGGTCTCAAAGCCGGGCATATTCTTACGATTGCTCAACGAAAGCGAATCGAGGCGAGTATACTTTCCACAAGGAGTCTCGTACTCGAGTTTGAAGGTGTGTGGCAATTTATCTACGACGAAGGCAAAATTATTTGTATTTGTCTCCATCGGTCTCGCTTCACCTTTGTTGAGTTCTTCTCCGGTGACCACATCCAACACACGCCATTTCACATACTCCAGGGGATAGCGAGTGTAGTAACGTGCCTTACCATCATTTTGGTAGGGTGAGGGAGACTTATCATTGGTCCAAAGATAGAGCGTATAGTCGAGCGCAGGCTTCTCCTGAGGTACCGTCACATCAAACACACCGGGTGTAATCTCGCCACAGGTCACAATAGGCGTAGACTTTACCGTATATTCACCGGCAGGAACACGGCTGAAAGTAACACTGCTGGTTCCTGATGAACCATACACGCGTACGAGTTTTCCGGTACCCTGCTCTATCAACTCATGGCGCCATGCATTGATATTATTGAACTGATTGAAGTAGATGGCTATAGAACCTTCCGTTCCGCAACGTGCGGGGGCAATGTTGCGTCCCGTTTCCTTCACCTTGTCTTCTACCGTGAACTCTTCGGTATGCTTCTGCGTGGGAGCACATTGCGGCCACCATTCTACTTTGTAGTCGCCCGGCTGCATGTTGGCGAAGATCGCCGTATTCACCCCCTCCTTCATCGCATACTCACCGACCAAAGCACCGGTAGCCTTGTTGGTTACCTTGTAAGTCATGAGCGGAGCCACTTGTCCCTTCATATCCAGGACACGCAAATCCACGTCGGTTCCCGTACCACCGCAACCACGGAAATTGAAGGTCGGGCTAAACTTGTAGCCGGAGTTACCATACATCGTGTAGTCCTGGTAGGGGTAACCGCAAGCTGATTTTATACGAAGTTTATAATACGGCTCCGAAACCGGCGTTTCAATGTAACTCACCGCATTACCGGTCAACGCAGGCATTGTACCGGAATACAGGAAAACACCTTGCTGATCGTAGATTTCAAAATGTTGCACCCATTGAGGAAAGAAGAAAGCATGGGGGCATTCTCGATACCTCCTGTTCCTGTATAGTTCACAGGAATGCGCATTATCGGCTTCTCGCCACAAAAATCAGTGCTAACCGCATTGGTACCGAAATTAAACGAGAGATCGCCTTCGAGATAATTCTTCAGACCGATCGTGAAGTCCGATTTAATCTCCGTACCGGAACTCTCATGACGTGCTGTGATCGTGTACTCTCCGGGGAAGAGGCCTTTGACTTCCACCGTTCTTTCATCGGCGGGTTGAGTCCATTCTTTCACCAAGCCACCACCCTCACGATAGGTGACACGCATCTTCAGTGGGGCATAATAAATGCCATTGTAGAGATTCCAAACATATCCACCGGAGGCCTCACACAATCTATTGGCAGGCGTACTTGAGTTATACGAAAAATAGCCGAGAGTACCTTCACTGATCTGGAAGTTTCTCGTCTTCGTGATGCCACCGTATTCGGCTTTCACCTGATAATTTCCCTTCGGGAGATTTTCGATAAGGGTGACTTCTTCGGTCACATTCGTCTTCACGACGGGCGTGAAGGCCACCCCATCCGTGCGCGTAATGGTCAGCTTGGCGGGGCAAGCCTCAGTAGTGTTTGGCAATTGGATATTGACCGCTCCTTCGTTTACGCCGGGCAGTGTTCCGTGCTGAACGTTGGCATAGACATCATTCTCTTGATTGTAAATGTTGAAGTAGTTGGTCATCGAGCTGTTGCCCGTCTTTTCCGTCGCCTTTAAGACATAGTTACCGGCTTGAAGCTCCCGTGAAAAGTATGGGCAAAAGTTCGGGTAGCCGGCCGTAAATGTCTGAATCGGTGTATCAGGCGTACTTTGATTGGCAATGGTGTACTCGATGTTCTGCACACCCGTCACTTTCGAAACCTCGACTTTGACACCGCCGGGGCAAGTACCGCGGGCAGGAATCTGCGTGGTCACCAAATTGAAAGGTACCCACCGGATGCACTGGCAGACAGATTGAAGTGATCCGTATCCCAATTCGAGGGCGGATTGGCGGGTGTGCAAGCAGGCTTTGCTCTCACCTTAACGATATAGTCGCCCTTGGGCAAATTAAAGAACGTCACGCCATCATAAGGGACGCGTGGAACGCTGAGATTGAATAACCGTGTTCTGATCCTCTCGCTTGTAGAGTTTAAAAGTCGCTTCCTCAAAACCCGTAGGGACCGTTCAGCGACGCTTGTATACCGCCACTCGAACCGGCACCACTACCGGCGGGGGTACTACTCACCTCTAAACGTACGTCTTGAGACTTTTTATCGTATGTCTTATACCCCAAATACCACCAGTCTGAGCGAGTATTGGTACCACACTTTGTTGTGATGCGTACATAGACATACTTATCATTAAAGATATTAGCCGGCAAGTCGACCTTCACCGTAGCTCCAGGGTGAAGGGGCATCGATTTCTTTATACCAAGGCCCACTTGAACTTGTACCAAACTGATACTTTACTTCATCGACACCTGCGATATTGTTACTATACCGAATGGTTAACGATCCCGGCAGATTACAATCTGCATTGGGATGCACCATAGTCTTGGTGAAATCGTTCCATTGGAAATTCGGGCAATTCTGCCCCACTGCGGGGAGACTACCCAAACAGAGCAACAATGTACAGAGGAGTCCGAAGATTTTGAATCTAAAGGAATTTGTTTTCTCCATCTTATTTAATTATTGATTGTATCTGTGTGATTAATAATTCTCTGTTATTCAGTCACTTTCGGCCGGCAAAAAATTCCTTTTTCACCAACCCATTTATCGACCGGTTTTCTGTCTCTACTTCATCAACAAACATCACGTCCAAAATCTTTTTATCGCACGCGACCACTTTCGTATGACTACATTAGAACGACAAATATACTCGCTCGTGGTGAGAAGACCCTATTTTTGAGGTAAAAATGTCGATTACAAGCCAAAATACACGAGATTTGATATGCACAGATTGCAAAACTTAAGTTTTCCGTGAAAACGACCCAAGTCTATACTTAGTGATTCTTCATCGCTTGCCTTAAACGGAGATGTTTGGCAAAAACTTACCCCTAACGCACTTTTCGGTAGGTATCGAAATTTGCTTTCGTTGATTTCACCCTTCATTTTCCCACTCGCTCAGTCTCTTGTTTAGCATTATCCAACTGTCACTCACTCTTAAGTGCCGGCAGTCCCAACGAAATAAAAGGAGACATCATTCCTAGAATACCTCCTCCAAGAAAAACAAAAATAGTCACTAGTCCTCCTTACTCAGTCACTCACCGACCAACCCGCGTTTCACCAAGAGCTCTTTGAGCACCTCCACCGTTACGCGGTCAGTGGTCGAAATGCGGCAAGGCGATAAGTCATATTTAGCGAGCAAGCCATCTTTCAGCGCATCGCGGTGCTGCTGAACGCCATTCCCTCCGTGAAAGCTCCCAACCATCCACCCTCAATCGGCAGCAACGGTTGCTTTCGTGATCGCATTGTAGATCAGGAAATCCACATGCGAGAAAGGACTCTCCACAAAAGCACGCTCTTCCGCGTCCAGAAGTGCCGGATCGGCGATCAGCTTCGAAAGCGGGTAGTGGCACACGACTGCGAGCGCGCTGCGCCCCATTTCGGACAACGCTTGTTGCAAAGCATCGTAGAGCAGCTGCTCTGAAAGAAAACCCGATGCTGTCGAATGAGTCGCTTGATATTCTAACCGCTGTGCCGAATACTGCCGATACAACAAATCGAAGACGGAGTGCAACTTACTTTCGCGCACTTCGAAGTTGTTGTACTGAATGTAATTGATCAACTGCGACAAGTTCGATTCCTCCGGCAACTCATTCCCGGTGACAATGAGACAAAGCCGCGTCTTGGCGCGCGAAATCGCCACATTCAGCAAATTTGCGTCGTCCGAAAAATCTGTCGGCGCATTGTCCACCATACTCATGATGATCGTGTCGCACTCTCTCCCTTGGTACTTGTGCACCGTACTCGCCAACTCCTGCCCCACAGCGCGGTTGATCGCCTCCGCCTGATCGCGATAAGGCGTGATGATGCCCAAACTCCCTTTGCCCATGTACTCGGGCAGCACTTCTTGCATGAGCACATCGATCTCGCGCTGATTGAAATGTCCGCGCGCATGATTGCCTTCCACCGTGCGTACCACCTGCAGTACCTTGCTCTCCCCCTCATCGGTCGTCATCGCGAGCAGTGCGCCGTCATAAAATCGCTGATTGCAAAAACCGATGATCTTCGGATGGCAACGATAGTGCTCACGCAGCAACGTGGTGGGCGCCTCTCGGAAAAACCTCGATGCACGATTGCAAAAACTGCACTTCACCGCGTCGTAACAGTCCCCCACCGCATAATTCGCGCGCACCGCCCCGTAGGCCAGCGCATCTGCTTGACTCACCACATTGGGCAACTGCTTGCTGTCGCCCACAATCACCGCATTCATGGCGCACGACAGCGCCAGAGCTCCCGGTTTTGATGTCCACCCTGCGAAGCCTCGTCCATGATCACATAGTCAAACACATAGTCCGGATAAATATTCGTGTTCGACTTGTACGTACTACTCAGCACCACAGGATATTCCTTCAAAAACACTTCGGTATTCGCCTTGATGCCGCTCACGGTAAACTGCCGGCGAGCGCCACCGCCGAAACGCTCGGCCATCTTGTGTCGGAGCATTTGCCGCGACGAAGTGGTAAGTGCTCGAGCGCCACCTCCAGCTCCAGCGCCTGCAAGCGCTCTTCACGCATCGCCAGTTCGCGCTCTATCTCCGCCTTACACACTATAGAAAGCCTTCTCCAAACCGGCGATCACTCCCGTAGCCTCGCCTTTGAGCAACGAGAACAGGCGAAAGTCGAACGTCAAAGCCCATTTTCAGGCGCACCCACGTCCCCACCTTTTCGTCCCTGCTCCACATGTTGGCGATAGGCCGTGAGCAACTTCATCAGTTGCGCCCCCGACAAAGCCCGTCAGTCTCCCGTCTTCCGACAAGGTCTCGCCACCCAGCAAATCGTTGTATTGCTGTTCGCGCAGCAGCGCATCGTATTCCACCTTTGAGTTGCGCCCGCATCGTTTTGGTCTTCAAAAGCCTTGCGACACCGTTTGTAGCGCCCTGTCGCGCCAACTCCCTCACCGGCTTCTCCTCCGCCAAAAGCCCAATCGCTCATTTCGGATAATGCGCACTTTGCGAACGCACGAAACGCCACCTTGTTTTCCGCATTTCCCCAACTGCGCCACGACGAAGCCCAAACCTTCGCGATGGAGTTTTCTCAGCCACATTGACCACGGCCGAATTATTGTTCGACACCACCAACACCGTTTTGCCCGCCAAGAGCAAATTCGCAATGATGTTGAGAATCGTCTGTGTTTTTCCCGTACCCGGAGGCCCTTGCACGATACTCACCTGATGGCACAAAGCCGCTTCCACCGCGGCCTGCTGACTCGCGTTGCACCCGAAGGGATAATAAACTACTTTGGGTAGCGCACGCACCGCCAATTTCCGCTTCGCGCCGAGATACTGCGCCAAAGGCACATTGTCTCGCTTCACATCCACACAAGCATAGCCCTTCGCCAAACTATTGTTCCCCTCCTCATCACAAAGTCCCGTTTCGTCGGCCAACTTTCGCAAATAATCCCACACGCCACCGCCGATCTGGTCCACCGGCGTGCGCGTCACATACACCTGCCTGCCGTCGAGACACTCCACAAAACCATTCGTGTGCGTCACGCGATAGAACTTCTCCTGCGGCGTAGAGAAACAAAGCAACTCGGCCACATCGCCGATTCGCTTATTGTTGACATACATCCCCGTTTCCTCAAGGTCGATCACCTCGGGATCTGAAAGAAAGAGCAAGCGCGCTTTGTTGTATTGAAAAAATCGGGGCGAAGTCGCAAAACGCACCGTCCAGCCTCCGCCATAGTTGGCCTTGATATAGGCCACCTGCTCGGTGATGAACATACTCCGCTCCCCTCGCCTTTCCAAATCCACAATCATGTATTGTCTTGCATCCATATTTTCTATTCGTTTGTAATACAAAGTTTTCTGCACCTCCTCTAAGTCTGCCCCGATTCTATATGACCAGCACAATCATGGCTTATAGAACCGGCATTCATGCTTTCTACTACTGCCTCATATCGACTGCGACATAGTCGAAATAAACAACGAGATAAAGGGATGAAGAGGACGGATTAGCTTTTTTAAGAATTAAAGATACTTTCATCTAAGGTTGTATGCCCTGCACGATTGCCGCATCACTCCAAATGTCGGATGAACTTTTTGGTTCATCCGACATTTGGAATGAGCATCAACTACCAGAAGACCTTTTTCGAAAGTGCATCTGCCTCCCAACGCGCACACGAAGCACGCGCAACCACTGTTTTCCTTTTTAGCCTTCACCTGATCACTCTCATACGCAAGAACAAGAAGAACTCGTTGATACATATATGTGATAAAACTCTACTGAGTAAAAGGTCGTTGATTGAGGTGATTTTGGTGGTACTACGAGGATGTGCACTTCTATGTCCAAGACCTTGGCAATCTCATAGAGATTTTCCAGCGAAGGTTGCACCTTATTGGAGCACCGGCGTGAAATGGTGTTCTCAGATTTGTTGATTCTGTCTGCAAGTCACTTGCCGGTCAGCTGTTTTTCTGTCAGCACCGCTTTGATTCTAGTTACAGATTCAATACGCTTACTTTATAAAAAAACGCATTGCTACCAAAACTACAATCCCTGCTATCAATATCCAGCGATTGATGTTGATATTTTTGAGAGTATCTTTATGTTGCTCTGTTATCAAAGTCTGCACGGCCTCAATAGATGCTTGTACTTGTGATACATTTTTATCTATCTGGCTACATAACACTTGCGTGTCTCGCCCCAAAGTGTCGATTTTCTCTATCTTCTCCTTTATTGCAGATAATTGCTCGGAGAGCGATTTCGATTCAGTTGAAATACTTTGAGCCAAATCTTGCATTTCGCTCTCCACGTGCTTGGCTGCACTCGCAAAACTCTTATTCTGTGTGCTCTGAAGTCCAAGTACCTCTTTTGAAGTCTTGTCTAGCTTGGTATTGACAATAGAAGAAACCTCTATCGACTTCTCTAACTTGATTTGGAAACGCTGTAGCTCGGTGATGGCTTGAGATAGTTTGCTATTCTCAGTGTCGAAGGCTCGGAGGCTTTCTTTTGTGTCGTTTCTGAAAGACCCGATGATATCACTACACAATTTCTCAACAAGGTCTACAGCCTCTTTCACCTCAACGATTTTCTCAGATTTCATCGTAGCTACCTCCTCCTTAAGCAGGAGCGTTTCCTCAAGTACAGACTTGACAGAAGTAACATAATCATTGACAATTTTCTGAAGTTCAGCGTTGGAATTAACCGTGCTCTCTACCTGTTCTTTTGCTGACTGGAGGTTTTGAAGATTCTTCTCGAGTCGCTCTAATGCGACGTTGATATCGTATGCCATAGTTATTTGCTTGTATATTTCTTTGTGATTTGATGTAATTTTTCTTCATGAACGAGGAGCGTGATGGTTTCCTTGCCCTTGTTAAGTATTTCCTCTCGAATGTAATCGTCGTGGACCTTTGCTCGCAGGTGTTCATTGAAGCGGTCGAGACAAGACCACATATCGCTCCCCATGCTACTATATAACGAGACGAAGCCTTCGATATAGTTATTATAAGCGTTGGTCTTCAGTGTCTCATTGGTGCCAGCACCGAGGAATGTGATGCAATAGGTGAGCAAGAGTTGCAGCGCCGCATTTTCAGGATGTGCTCTGAGGCAGAGCAATGTGGCACCATAGAGGTGCTTAACGTTATCGACTTCACTACCCGAACTGTCCTCCGTCATCGCACGAAGGTACTTGGATACAACATCGAAGCCATCGAGGCCTTGTTCGTCGGTATCCTCTGTGAGAGAGAAATCCTTCCCACCAACCATATATCCCTTGCGTGCATATTTGGAGTTGAAATACAGATGGATAAATTCTTTTAGCCAGTCGTCATTACCAGTCCTCTCTCTCTCGGAGATACTATCTTCGCAGGCAATACGCATATCGTCGATGGCACGATAGCGCTTCTTCTCCAAATTGGAGTAGACAAATTGTGTCAAATACCCCAAACACTTATCCAAAAAGTTGCGACCTTTTTGCTCTTCTATTTCTGCCACTCTCTTTTCAGCCTGTTCCTTAGAGAAGTACTTACGGAAGAAGTCAAACATACATTTTTGGAAGTCCTCATCAGAGCGATTGCGGATTTTCAGTTCGTAGGTTTGCGATAGGTAGTCAATCGTCACGTCCTCTACCAATCCAATACAGCAGAGACGATAGATGGCCTTATCAGTATCATCCTTATCCCGCTTGCGGCAAAAAAAGAAGTTGCAGATTGCGATAAATACTTTCGTTTGCATGATGTCGCAACCAGCGTGTGTCATGAGAAGATTTGGCTATTTGTCTGAGCAGGTCGTTGAAGTCTCCAACTTTGTTCAACTTCAACTTTCCATAACGATCTTCGTTAATTGGATTCCAGCCTTGAGTCTGCGCAATCTTGTCAATCTCAGCTTTTATGGAGTCTTCAAACTCTTCAGGACATTGTTGCTTTTGATTCTCCCAAGAAACGGTCACATAGACACAGCCATCCTTATCTGCTTGCGCCATAGCATGGTAGATGCCTTGTTCTATATTCTCTCCTCCTTCAAGTGGTGTCAATAGCGCTTTTGCCGAATGGTCTTTATACGATTTTAGAATGTTTGTCAGTGCATTGATAATGTCAGTACAAATCCTTCGGTCGAAATTGATGAAGTTATATGAGGGGCGTAGACCTTCTAAAAAAAGGTAGCCATATTGTTGGCTATTATCATCTTTTGAAACAACCTTTAGTGCATTCTTCTTCAAATCGACCTTCAAGCAATATCATCATTTCCAGTCACATCCCGTAACTCTCCTTGGATTTTTACGACATGCGTTGGTTTGATATTTAGAAGGCGATCTGTCATTTCATAAAGAATTGCTTTCTCTTTGAGCAAACCTCTAAATGAGTTATTGTGAAACCACAAATCAATACCTTTGTCTACATTTTCCCAATAGCCATTCTTATGGGTTATGTCTATTATCTTTTGAGTCTGCTCTTCTGACGCACCATTGCTCTTACAGAATTGAGGGAAATCATTGAATAGAACATATCGGTTTGCATAACGTTCAAGCCAAACAGGATCTTCATCGTGCCCTATAAGACTGCGTATATCGTTTATCTTATCAATCGAGAGGTGAATATATTCTGTTGGCTCATACAAAATATAGGATATAGCATTCTGCTTATCACGCCCTCCGCGTCCAGCCTCTTGAACGTAGCTCTCAATAGATGAAGGGTGATTGAAATTGATGGTGTAGCGAATGTTGGGTTTGTCGATACCCATGCCAAATGCCTTTGTGGCAACCATCAGGTTCATCTCATTATTGTTAAACGAAGCCATGTCGCCAGACGGCTTATCGCCTCCAACGAAAGTGCCCAGCAATAAATTCTCCTTTTGACTTAGAAGTGCTGTTGCAATGCCAGAGCGCGTGCCAAAAATCGTTGTCATTTACACCAAAAGTACCTTTTGCATGAGGACAGAAAATAATGCCAGCATGTGGGTATTTCCCAAAGTTGTCGGGTGTATAAAAAGTTTGCTCAGAATAGTTGCTTATCGCATTAGCAGAATTGGATAAGTTTTTCTCTGCAATATCATTAGGAAGCTTTATCTAAGAGCAGAGACATCTCCTTCATCTTTGCATCAGCAACAATCGCTTTTAAGTCCCAATCATTGATTTTTGAAGCCAAAAGATAAGGAGCGCCTGGGTCTCTTAATTCATCAAAATTTGCAATGACCTTAACGATACGATAAGTGAGTTCTGGACGTGTGTCATTTTCTGGGCGAACAACAGCTTCGCTGTCAATAGCCAAATTGCCACCTAAAGTCAGCTCTCTTTCAACGTCGGCCAAGACGTCAAAAAGAAGCCGTTGCTGTTAATCCAACAAGTGACAGAGGACACCGAGACTTCGTGTGCATGAAGTTAATCATATTTCTACCCAAATGGAGATATGAAGTGCGGAAGTCGTGTCCCCATTCAGAAACACAATGCACTTCATCTACAATGCCATAGGAAAAGTAGATATGATTTTTCTCTGTCATTGCGACCAAGCTCTCTCGGAAGTTTGGCATCATGAATCGCTCCGGCGACAAGAACATAAAAAGCACTGCTCCCTTTTGAAGTAAATTCAGCTTGTGGGCTTTTTCAGAGCTTGTCATTCCACTATTGACACAGTCGCAACTATCTATACGAAGATTGCGTAACCCTCGCACTTGGTCGATCATCAGCGAGACCAAAGGATCAACAACTATAGCTATACCTGGCTGCAAGATGCACGAGAGTTGATAGGTCAAAGACTTGCCACCTCCCGTAGGTAGAAGGCCTATCGTTGTTTTATCCTCTAAAATATGGCTGATAATGGGCAACTGACCCGGGCGTAAGGATGTTTTGCGGAAGATTTCTTGTAAGAAGTAAGTGAGAAAGGCTTCTCGCTCTGCGATACTCTCGTATTTGCCAACAGCGTTCTTTGTAACCAAAGGAGGATATTGAATGCACTCCGCAGTACACATAGTTCTCTCCCGCTTTTTATAGTGTGATGAACGCAGGATATAAACGGCATCTGCGTTTGTGTTCAGTGGAAGAGCATCGATATTATCACGCAGAAGCATAGATGTGTCCATACAGAGGTCAAAGTGCTTCTGGGGGATTCCTGTATAGACCTTTTGCCCAAGGTGTAATGGCGACTCTTTGAATTCCTCTGTTGAAACAATGCATAAATTGATTGTTGGGAATTGGAGCTCAGCGCCTGCTAAAGCCCAAAGATGCTCAATCTTATCTTGCAGGTCTTTAAGTGCAATAGCAGCACAAGGCACATCGCGCTCAACGATAACGATGTCCCATTCTTTTGCATTCAAATCAAGGCTCTTAGCCATCAGAGCCTCCACTAAGATACGTTCAAGCCTAGCAATAGCCAAAGGGCTAAGCACGATTTGAAGCATGTCATTCCATTCGCCTATCAGAGATTTCGCATAATTGTTTTGTAGAGTCTCTAAGTATCTGTTTGCATTACTTTCTTCAACCCGTCCGTAAAAGGATTCTATATCTTTCAGTTCTTCAAGATGGTAGCTCTCTCGATTGCTTTTTACCGCTGCATTGTCGGGGATTTCATCATGAAGACGCTGAAAGAGATTGCTGTGATAGGGTTTGCCATCTATTTCTACAATAAAACCTGTCTGAGACGGCCCATATGGGATATCTAATGCAAAAATCAACACGTTGCTCGTAATGGAAATTGGCATCAGGTATATCTACAATTGAAGATAATGGGCGCTGTGGCTCAAGAACCTGCTCGAGGAATCCATGGCTATCACTTTTAAGCAAACGTTCAATAAAACCTTTCTCAAAAGAGCTCTCCAAAACATCTCCATTATAGTAGTCCGAATTAAAGCGTGGGTCGATAACGTGTAGAGCTTCAAATATCAGAGAATCGGAGATGCGGTGGGCTGACTGATAATTGAGGACGCCACTTCCCGTAGGTAGCTTAGACAAACCAAAGGCTTTTGAGAATGTCTCTTCTAAATAGATGGGGGCCTTGGTTGGTAAGCCACGAGAAATAATGTTTGCGAGCACCGAAAATTTAGGATCACAATCGTCGTTAATGCCAAGCTGGATGTTAGACTTAACATCAAAAGCAGATAGTGAGTGGTACAAAGCCTCTGTTTCTTCGGAAAGCTCGGAACCTTGATACTCTTCTGCGACTGCATCCAAGATGTATCCTGCAAAGAATTGCTCTTGTTTGTGCGACTCTTCGATGCGCTTTCGAATATCTTCGAGGGCTTCAACACACTTAAATGTCTTGTTAAAGAGGCGCAAAGATATAGTCCATTCGTTCTGCCACAGCCCTTTATCCTTGTCCATTGTTGCAACATGATGTCAGGATCTGTGGCAGCAATAAATTCACCTATTCTACGAGAATTAGTATAATATGGCCCGACGCAAACAAATATATTCTCTGCATTGAAGGAGTTTTGAAAGAGATGGATGAAACGGTCTAATGCAAAAGCTTCAACATCAAGGATATTGCTAAATAGATGGATCTTCCGAGCGTTCGACTTTTCAAAGTCTGTAATACTCAGTTGGTCAAAATCTTTGATGACGGTTCTTACAACATGCTTTGGACTTATGCTTTCAATAACAGCAGAGGCACGTCTAACAGCGGCTTCCGAAGGCTCAATAAGGTTGAGGCTTGATATGTTATGAGAAATTTTATGCTCAGCAAGAAAATCCAGCAGACATATCGTTGCTGTACCCTGCCCACAGCCCCAGTCATAAACCTCTATTTCTTCCTTGAATAAGTCTTGTATCTGAGGTATTTTGGAAAAAGCTGTGTCAAGCTTAGCCTTGTGCATCTTGCCAAAGCTATGTAGATACATATTCAAGTGGTCATCATCATCCAAGATGTCTTTACCTCTGTTGAGGTCATAATATAGCTGGTCACGCTCAACCTTACTCTTGGGAAGAAGCTCCTGGGCTGTATTCCTCATTCCCAAGAAGGATAAGTCATTATTCTGGCAAAACAGTTTAATAAATTCACTCATAACTATTTACCTGTAATTGTATCTGAATTTCTATTTTGCTGATGTCGCTTCCAATTATCCAACGCCAACTGCTTGGTAGTATTGGCATAGCAATACTCACACAAGTGAGGACAAGTGTTGTACTCACCTATATCTTTCGCTGCCATGCATCCACATAGAGCTCTTTGTCCAGGATCTTTCTTGTGAGAACTTACAAAGTATTGGTTATGGGGAAGTCGAATTGCCCCATTGGGAAGCGCAGGCTCTCCGTCATCAAATAATGATGGCTCAGGCATTGACTGCACCTTAATCTTCATAAATTCCATAAGAGGCTTATCGTCCCAAGCTAAGCGGGCAATAAGGTCGGCGTCTATGCAACGATTATGAAGAATCCCGTATTTCTCAATATCAATCTTTTCGCAGCATGTCGCAAGTTGGTAATTCCACACACGCTCTTGATTCATCAAAGACAGTCTTCGGGCAAACTCCTCCATTTGCGGCTCAGCCCATTCTTTGTATGGAATTCCACTTCTCTCAAGGTTATACTTCACCTTCTTGTAAGCGGCAATGTCTGCGTATGAAAACACCAGCTTCTCCGTATAGCCCTTTAAGGCATCACCTATGTATCTTACCTTCTCGAGCAAATCGTCAATAGAGATATCGTCTGTGAGAATCATAGGGTCGAATCTCCAAACAACACTGCCAACTCCCAATTCTTGCACTAGCATTTTGAAAGTCTCAATACGATAGGCCAGTGATGGAACTTTTTCTAAGCGCTCTTTTTCGTAGTCATTGAGCGTGTATTGGATGTAGCATTTAATCCCTTTCTCCTTCAGTAGGCTAAGATATGGAATGAGAGGACGAGGATTTTTTGACCAGAATACAATGAATCGAGTATTCTTGTAGGAAATATACGATTTCACCCCATTAAAAGGGTTTATCCATGCCGAATAACCTCGCTTAAGTTTTTCGAAAAACCAATCCGCGTAAAATGCTGGAATATCAGTACTCCTGCTAGCTGATATAATGATGGGAGCCTGCGCTTTCACAGACTCCCCATCAATAATGATGTCTGTATCCTTCCAAGATGCCATATTAGAAGTCGAAGGCTTTAGATTCCACTTTTTGCCTTAGATATGCATATATCTGTTCATGATACTTATTACCCAAATTAATAATTTGCTCCGAAGGAGTAGAATTGTATCTTGAATAGATTTGGTCGAATATATTTCCGAGTGCAGGGTCGAGTCTTTTAACTCTTGGCTCTACGAGTGCGTCTGCCATCTGCATACCTTCCATGTGATGGTCGTAAACCGCAGTTGAAGCTTGCCCAAAGACATCAAAGGGATTGGATCTGTATTTAATTCCTTCAGCATGGGCGAAAAGATGATAGAAAGCTTCATTATATTCCCATATGGTAGAGAATCTATAGACGTAAAGATAGGGGTCTTTTTCTGTGCCCATCTCTATGGCCCTACATAAAAAGTAATATGTAAGACCAACTGCTTTAAGAATCGAATCATTATCCGTAAAGAATTCTCCCTCCATCAGTTTTCCCAAAGCTAGTGCTACATTGCTCACATTGTTGATCTTTTCTATTTGAGAAGGGTCTGACATAATAGTCTCATAGACCTTGAGCCCGTATTGTTGTGCCATTGAAGTGTTTCCTGCTTCTGCTGCTTTCTTTGCCATTTGTGCATATTGCTCACATTCACAGATGGAAGAGTTTTGGACTTTTGCAGTCTTCAAAGGTTGTGTATACCTAAGACGATACTCTATAAAGATTTTTCGGTCATACATGTGAAGAACGCACTTGGAAATGTTTCCGTGTTCGTAATAAACAATCAAACCGTAATCGCTATAATCTATTTGCTGCCACCCAAAAGGAGATTGTGCTTCAATGGGAAAACCACGGAGTTCTATGGAAGTGTCAGTTTTACGAACTACTCTCATTGGCTTATCTGACATATTAGGCTTGCCAAGATCATCATTGTATATCTGAACGATATAGCCAACTCCAGGTTGTAATCTGTAGCTTGGATGTCCATTTGTGTTTTTAACAACAGAAACAGTCCGAAAACACTCTTGCAATCCTTTTACGGGAGATCCATTCTCATACCTTTGATGACAATTCGACTTAAATGAGAACGGTTGCAGAGCCTCTATTTGCTCGCGTTCATCCCTTAGACGTTCTTGACTTTCACGTTCTCTGCATCGACTTTCTTCAATCTGCCGTGCTCTTTCACGAGCTATGCGCTCTGTTCCAACTTGCGAAGACGGGCTTCTTCTTGGCGAAGACGCTCTCTTTCCGCTTTCTCTCGTTTCTTTTTGAAGTAATCAAAAGGCCACATATCTATCTTGAATAAAAGATTATTTAAATGGATAATTAGTGCTCAATGTCTCGGATTTGTATAGAACAACTTTGCATACAATGCATGGTTGCAATCCTATTATTCGTTATTTGTTCACTATTAAAGGTGATTATCTGCCTATTCTAATGTATTTGATACCATGCAAAGTTAGTTATTTTGGGGTGTATAAACGAATGATATTTCTAAAAGTTTTATTTACCATCAAAAATAGGTTCATCCGATATTTGCAGTAGACATCAACTATCAGAAGACCTTTTTCAAAAGTGTACTTACCTTCCACCTCAGCCCCCAACGCGCACGCGTAGCGCGCGCGTCCGCTGTTTTTCGTTTTTTGCCTTCACCTCTTCACCATACGACTATAAGAAGCTCGGAAACAGCGACTTGCGGGTGAAGGCTTCACCCTTGTTTTCTTCACCGGTGAAGGCGGAAAAAGGGTATTTCCTTCACGCGCAAAACGCACTGTGTCAATAAATTGCGGGTGAAGGTGAAGGGTGAAGGCAAGAATTTCGAACTTGCTGAGTGCGCGATGCGCAGGGGCGTGTCCGTTCGCGCGTACGGAGGTGCGGATGAGGAAACGGCGAGTGTCATAGTCGGCGAAGGCACGGGCGTCTTTTCAAAAAAAGCGGGAGGAAGAAGAGAAAAGAAGGGACGTTTCGTAAGAAAGTCCACAAGTTTTATTCGACTTCTCCCTATGCTCAAAGAAAATCGAAACATTTTTTTCTCACAAAAACCTTCGATCATTCGAAACTAA
>BNJS01002067.1_pt1 | contig 26740 bp, 31 predicted proteins | sample 8540461 | NCBI WGS metagenome assembly BNJS01 (sample SAMD00202454, study PRJDB9452) | human saliva metagenome | isolation source: human saliva | place: Japan | reverse complement strand
ATTTAGTTTTTGTGTTGGAGAAGTATTTGATAAGAGTTTTTCATAAGCAATCTCATATTTTTGAACGTCCCCTGCTCCCATAAAGACGATTACTGCGTCTTTATAGTTTAATAATGGAGATACATTATCAAGAGGTAATACTTTCGCGCCACCTTTAACCAGTTTTGCTAAGTCTTCGATAGAAACATCCCCTGCTTCTTCACGAACAGATGCAAAGATATCACATAAGTATACATGGTCCGCAAGTGATAACACTGCTGCAAACTCTTCTAAAAGCGCGATTGTACGAGTAAATGTATGTGGTTGGAAGACCGCTACCACTTCTTTTTCTGGATATTTTTGACGTGCCGCATCTAATGTTGCACGAATTTCAGATGGGTGGTGAGCGTAGTCATCGATGATTGTCACGCCGTTAATCACTTTTTCAGAGAAGCGACGTTTTACTCCACCGAAAGTACTGAATTGCTCAGCTAATTCATTACGGATCTAAATCATTTAAGTAGTAGAATGCGATAATCGCTAATGCATTAAGGATGTTGTGGTCTCCATATGTTGGAATATAGAAATGACCATATAATTCGCCTTTAATATAGGCATCAAAGTAGCTTCCGCCTTTTTCTTTACGGATATTTTTAGCAATCACATCATTGTTTTCACCAACACCGTAATAAGTAACTGGCACGATGGCATCTAATGTACGTAATCTTTCATCATCCCCACAAGCGATGATTCCTTTTTTCACTTGTTTACCAAATGCTTCAAATGCACTTTGAACATCTTCGATATCTGTATAGTAATCAGGATGGTCAAAGTCAATATTTGTCATAATCGCATAGTCTGGACGGTACGCCATAAAGTGACGTTTATATTCACAAGCTTCTAAAACGAAGTACTCTGAATTCTCAATCCCTTTACCAGTTCCATCTCCGATAAGGTAACTTGTTGGTTCCATTCCACTTAAAACGTGAGATAACAAACCAGTCGTACTTGTTTTACCGTGTGAACCAGTAATGGCAACACTCTTATATCCTTTTAACAATTCGCCTAAGAATTTGTGATAACGAACGACTTCAACGCCTTTTTCACGCGCAGAAACTAATTCTTCATGGCTATCTGGAAATGCATTCCCTGCAATGACAACTTGTCCTTCTTTAATATTGTCAGCGCTAAATGGTAATAATGTAATTCCAGCTTCTTCCAATCCTTTTTGAGTGAAGAAGTATTGTTCTAAGTCTGACCCTTGCACTTTATAGCCTTCCCCATGTAATACTAAGGCTAATGCGCTCATTCCTGATCCTTTTATCCCCGTAAAGTGATAAATCTTACTTTTATCCATTTTTTCTCCTCGCTTTTCTACTACTGTTTTTTCGGATGAACATATGGCAACTGACGGTCTTGTTGCTCTTGTTCCATAATCATCGATAACGATTTTTTCATCGCGCGTCTTTGTTTTCCCGTAAGTGGTTTTTCCGGCGCTTTTCGTCTTTCAACTTTTGTCTCTGGTAACCCTTCTAACAAGGATTCTTGCACGACTTCAACATCTGATTCTTGTTTGCGTTTAAAGGCTGGAACATAGCCCTTTGTTGCGAAAACTTGGCTTTGTACTGGTTTCTCATAAGAGGTACCATTATACTCCTTCAAACGTTTTTCGATTGTATCTTCTTGTTCCTCAACGGATACCAATAAAGCTTCTTCCTTCTCGAATAAAATCAAGTCCGTACTATTTGGCAATAACTCATTTTCTAATTCGCGATAAGAAACTTTTTGGGTCTCCTCTTGTTCTAAACCTCTAGTACTCGAAGGTACCGTACTTGGTTTAAAAGGTTTGCGTTGATTCGTATTCAAATAAGAAGTCCAATCCACACGCGGTTTATATTTTTGATGACCTTCCGTCGCTTTTTCCTTAAATGAACGGAATTGCGCTGGTAATTGATGCTCCTCTTTTTCAATCGGTTGTAAAAGTGCTGCATCAGGTCGCTCATCAAAAGGTAAGGATTCTTGTGGAGTCTCATCTTTTCTTGTCGCATCAACTCGCGTCATTTCTTCAACGACTTGATCTTCAAAAGTTTGACCTTGCTTCAAGTAATTCGGAAAAGTAGTCTTTTCACGTCTTGCTTGCAAAGAAGCGAATGAATCGTTTTTCTCGTTAAATGGTTCATTCATGACTCCCTATCCTCCTTTATTGTAAGTTTAATGATATAAATGGCGTTCCAACAGGAGTCGCATCATCTAAAACTAAGATTCCTTTTTTCGCTGGTGCGTTTTCTAATCCTAATTCACGTGCTGAACAAAGCATTCCGTGACTAGCCACTCCGCGTAATTCTCCAGCCCAAATGATAGCGCCACTTGGCATTACTGTACCAGGTTTAGCAACAACCACTTTTTGTCCTGCTTTCACGTTTGGCGCTCCGCAGACGATTTGTAACACTTCAGAGTCGCTTACTCGTGTCATCGTTACGTGTAAGTGGTCAGAATCTTCATGATCTACACAACTTTCAACGTATCCAACTACAAGTGCATCTTCTGGTGTTAAATCTAAAGTTGAAACATCAAATCCAGCTTTTTCAATCAATCCTTTGACAACTTCTTGTTGCTTGGGAGTTAAGATTTGTTGTCCATCTTCTTCAAATGAAATCACTTCAGAAATCTTTTCAATATTATAGCCTAGAACTTCTTTTGACTCACGAACAAAGACTTGAGTCACGTTTCCTTTTTTCTCATAATCGACGTCATAACGGCTTGCAGTTCCGCTTGTTAATAATAACGTATCGCCGATTCCCTTTTTGTTATAAAAACTTAACCACATATATTGTACCTCTTTAATCTTAATTTGTTCTTCCGTCTAAAATAGTGTTCACTGTGCTACGGTCTAACGCACGGATTGTTTGGATAACCATTTCACGTGCTGCTTCGTAGTCTTTAATTGAGAACATTGTTTGGTGTGTATGAATATAACGAGCACATACCCCAATCACTGCACTAGGAACTCCTTGATTCATTAAGTGTGCTTTACCAGCATCTGTTCCACCTTGAGAAACAAAGTATTGGAACGGAATGTTATGTGTTAACGCAGTGTCTTCTAGGAATTCTTTCATACGAGGAAGAGTCACCATACCTGGGTCTAAAATACGTAATAAGAATCCTTGGTCTAAGTGTCCAAACGTTTCTTTTGAACCATTAATATCATCTGCTGCTGAGCAGTCTACCGCAAAGAATAAATCAGGATTGAACTTTGTCACACTTGGACCTGTTCCACGTAATCCGACTTCCTCTTGCACGTTCGCTCCAGCGATTAATGTGTTTGGTAATTCCTCATCTTTAACGGCTTTTAACGCTTCAAGAACGACTGTACATCCATAACGGTTATCCCAAGATTTAGAAATCATGCGTTTCTTATTGGCAGTCCAAATGGTTTCTACATCTGGAACAATTGTATCTCCAGGACGGCAACCATATTCAAGCGCCTCTTCACGTGAAGTGAATCCAGCATCGAATAAAATATCGGTTACTTTCACAGCAGATTGTTGACCACCAGCTGCGCGTAAGAGATGTGGTGGGATTGAAGAAGAAATAATTGGATAGTCTCCATTACGAGTTAATAAAGTAAAACGTTGTGCTGAAACCACGTATGGGTTCCATCCACCTAAAGGACTTACTTTAAACATTCCGTTTGGAGTGATATTTGTTACCATGAAACCAACTTCGTCCATGTGTGCCGCAATCATAATGCGTGGTGCATCTTCTTCTTTGCTATCACGAACCCCAAAAATACCACCAAGACCATCTTGTTCAATGCGGTCTACTAAAGGTGTTAATTCACTTCTCATAAAGTCGCGAATACGACCTTCATGTCCACTAGTCCCTTTCATTTGTGTTAACGTTTTGATTAATTTTTCTGTTTTGGCTTCCATTGTATCCTCTTCTTTCCTACTTCTATAAAACATCTTATAAACGCGCCAAAAGCTGGAGGAACTCCAGCTTTCTTTGATTATCCAATTTTGTATAAATCAATAACGGCTCCTGTTTTTGCATCTGCATAAAATTCGTATTGGACTAGTTCATTATCTTCTTTACGAGTAACCCCGCCATAATAAACTTCCCCATAAATTCAGGGCTATCCACGAATACAGGTTCCATCTCAATCCAAGAGCCTTCGATAGTACCTACTACTTGAAATAATTTACGTACATTTTGAACAATAACATCTCCATTGACGTTTCTGCGTTCAAACCATTTTGAAGTGACCCATGCTCCAATAACAGCACCTGCTGCTAGAAGAAAACTTGCACCTTTGAAACTATTTTTTGATTCCATATGAATCAGGCTCCTTTATTTGTTATTCAGGTTGTTTAAAAGCTTTTCTATCTTGTGGGAAAATCACTTCCACACGATAAATCGGATGACCTTTTGCTGAAAATTTCTCTTCATATTCTGTCATCACATTTCCTGGAAATTCCACTTGATGTAAATCTAACCAAACTTGTTTTAACACAAGTCCAAATTGTGAGAATGAAGCAAGGCTGTATTCAAACAATCCACGGTTATCTGTCTTGAAGTGTAATTCTCCAAATGGTGGTAAAACTTTTTCATATCCGACTAAGAAACTTTCATGAGTCAAGCGACGTTTTGCATGACGTTTCTTTGGCCATGGATCTGAGAAGTTTAAGTAAATTTGGTCTACTTCACCATCTTCGAAGTAATCCGTTACTTGTCCACCGTTCACATGTAATAATTGTAAGTTTGGAACATCTGCTGCAAGAGCTTTTTCAAGCGCGACCACTAGGACACTTTCTTGAATTTCAATTCCAATATAGTTAATGTTTGGGTTTTGTCGAGCCATACCGCTCACGAATTGGCCTTTCCCAGAACCAATCTCGATATGGATTGGATTGTTATTGCCAAAACGCTCATGCCATCTTCCCTTCCATTGCGCTGGATCTTGGATGACCATTTCTGGGTGAGAGGCTAAAGCATCTTTTGCCCAAGGTTTATTTCTTAATCTCAAAGTCTAACTCCTGTCTATTCTTCCGTTGGTTTTCCGATACGATTATTATAAATCGATTTCACCAAAAGAATTTTCTCGTTCATTTCAAGGTAACGTCCCTCGAAGTGCGTTTTTTTAATATAATTCAAGCAATTCATGAGAGCATACCATTCAATTCGTTGATAAATATTTGTAGACAGTTGTAAGCCATACATATCTAACCATTCACCCCATTGATGAACCGGAATGTACTGCGTCAAAATCATCGTCAAATCAGAAACCGGATCGGCAAGGCGAACCATTTCCCAGTCGACTAGGTAAAGCTTCTCGTCTTCAGCTAACATAAAGTTACGACGATCAAGATCCCCGTGACAAACCGTTTTTCCAACTTCGCTAACAAGCGGAATGGTTTCAATTAAGTAATTTAATACTTCGTTTAAGAAATGATGGGTTTGTAATCCTGACTGTAAATTATTTAAATATTCATCGATGAATTTTTGAGTGCTATACTCTTCACCTTGAATTTGTTGTAACATTTGTAAAAGATTTGGGGATTGGTGAATCTGTTTTAACAGCTCAATGACTTCGACGGACCCCATTTCTTCCTTAGTGAGGGATCTTCCAGACAACCATTCTTGAGCTGTAATGACATCACCATTACCCGCACGTTTGGTCCATATTAACTTAGGAGTGATACCTTCACCCGATAGCACCGCTAAAAACGGTGAAGCATTTCTCTTTAGAAATACACGTTCATGGTCTTTTACTCCCATGTACGCTTGACCGGTGTCCCCACCAATTGGATGGAGATCCCATCCTGAGTCCATGTTATATTCCATCTATTCCATCCCTAACGACAAATTCTGTTTCCTTCAATAAATCTATTCTTTTATTTTATGTTTTTATAGCATTTGAGTCAAGTTTGTGCGCTACTTTTAGCCTACAAACTTAAATTTTTCTTCTCTTCTTAAGAAATCTAAAACGTAAATAAAATTGCGTAAAGAATACTCCAAAAATCGGATAGAAAACAATTCCTACTAAACCAATTAATTCACGCATGCCAATTGCAGAAGAAATACCGATCACAATCCCAGATACCACCATTGTTAACATAAGAACAGATAAATCATCTTGAAGACGTGTGTTGCTATCTACAAGAGAGGCAAAATGACTATTTTGCGTATTCGCGCTTTGAATCACTCCTACAAGTTGGAATCCTAAAAGCATCATAAGTAACGCGTTTACGATAAAGTTCCAATAATACGGCTGTGAGAATAACGCCACTACAAAGCTCACGACTGCCAGTTGCAATAATAAACTCATATATTGACTTGTTCGAATGACCGTACGACTTACTAAATAGCGATGCCCACTAGGTTGATTTCCAACAAGCATCTTCAATACGCCATCGAGATAAGTCCGACGATGTGCGTGAGGCTTATGCAACATTGGTACATCGACAAATAAGGCAAACAAACGATAAATACGTTGTTGTCTTTCTAATTCCATTTCAATCATTTTATCAAATTGGTATACAAACGCTGCTTTTCCATAATATTGTTCGACAAAGATACTTAGAAGTACTGGAATAACTAATAATACAATTGACCAACCTTCAGAAATCCATAAAAACATTCCAAAGAAGTTCGCTACTGCAATCATGTAAATACCAAGTTTTTCCATCCATGTAAAATGAAGTACCCCACGGTAAGCGTATTTCGTACAACGGAATAATAAATCTTTAAAGAGTGCTTGCAAGAGGAATAGCTTTACGAACATACTTAAATTCGTTCCAAAAGCTTGCGCCACAATTGGAAAAATGATTCCTGTCGAAGCCAACATCACAAGTATCGGAAGCATCCAACTTCGACGAATGGCTTTTTGTAAATACGCCTTAAAGTCTTGTCCTACTACCGATAAAAAGATTCCATCAGCTGGTTCGAGTAACGTTGCTACCCCACCAAAGAATGGAACACTCGCTAGTAAAGCTCCAAGCAATCCTAACAATGGTAATTCCAACACACGAATCGATTGAATCCAACTCGAATATTGCACCATGATAAAGCCAAATAAGAAAAATAAAACAATCAAGAAATGGTCATTCAGTACATAACGCATATACTTCATGCTTTTCTTTTGATATTTTCTTACTCGAGTCTCAAAAAGCTCTGCACTATTCATCGGCATCGTCCCCTGTCGTTAATGCAAAGTAGATTTCCTCTAAAGAAGATTCTTCAATATTCGAAGTGGCACGTAAGCCTTCGATATCGCCTTGAGCAATCACTTTTCCTTCGTGTAATACGATGAAACGATCGCAATACTTCTCAGCAGTGTCCAATACGTGCGTCGACATTAAAATCGCTGCACCCTTTTCTTTTTTCTCTTTTAAGACCTGAAGTAAAGTACGAATCCCTAGTGGATCGAGCCCTAAGAATGGTTCATCGACCACATAGACGGGTACATCTAGCATTAACGCACAGACGATTAATACTTTTTGCTTCATCCCTTTCGAGAAATACGCTGGAAACCAATCCAATTGCTTCGTTAAACGGAACGCTTCTACAAGTTCCATCGCATGAGCCATTGTTTCTTCGTTCATTTGATGATACGAACGAGCCACAAATTCAATGTGCTCTCTAAACGTCAATTCTTCATAGAGAACTGGACTTTCTGGAATGACCGCAATCGATTGACGGTAGCCACGTTGGTTTTCGAGAATACTTAGTTTCTCTACTTCCACTCTTCCGCTAAAAGGTGTCAGTTGTCCCAATAATCGTTTTAATCGTTGTACTCTTTCCGGCACCATTTAGCCCGATAAGTCCACAAATCTCTCCTGGATTCACATCAAAAGTAATATCCGTAATGACAGGAACTTTCGTATATCCTGCAGTCACTTTGTTTAATTGTAGTGTCATATAGATTCTCCTATCTAACTATTCTCCTTATTATACCATAAAGCCAAAAAAGTGTGAAAGGACGCGGAATAAGTGCACTTTTCTTATTCAAGTATAGAACCATCGAACAATTTCGCCTCTAAGAACTAAAATAACAGCTCTCCGTCCTGAAAAGCCTTTCATTTTACAGCATTTTTTGATACCATAGAGGTACGAACTCAAGGAGGAAACACCATGACAGATTGCATTTTTGACAAAATTATTAATAAAGAAATTCCAGCACATATTGTGTATGAAGATGACGTAGTACTTGCGTTCCTCGATATTTCGCAAGTAACACCTGGACACACACTGGTTGTTCCGAAGAAACACGTAGCAAACATCTTCGAATATGATGAAGACTTAGCAAGCGCGGTATTTGCACGTATTCCTAAAATCGCACGTGCCGTTCAAGCATCAAACCCAGATATTAAAGGATTAAACATTTTAAGTAATAACGGGGAGTTGGCCTACCAAAGCGTATTCCACTCTCACATCCACTTAATCCCACGCTATACAAATGAAGATGGCTTTGGATTAAAATGGCACCCAACTAACCCAAGTTCAGAAGTATTAGCAGAAATCGCGCAGTCAATTCGCGAACAAATGGAGGCATAATCAATGAGTAAATTTCTAAAAGGTTTTATTTTCGGTAGTGTTATCGGAGGCGCCGTTGCCCTACTAAACAATCCAAGAAGCGGAAAGGAAAACCGCGAAATTGTATCTAAACAAATTCAAGAAGTGACACAGGACCTGACAGTCATCAATACCGGTAAAGCGACTCTTCAAAGAGGCATTAAAGAACTCCAAGAAGTGATTGTTCCACAAACAATGGAAGTTGTGAATTCTATTCAAGAAGAAGTTACAAAATTCCAACTGGAAAATAAACCTCGCTTCAGACGGATTCAAGATAAAATTCAAACATTGCAAACACACCTTAAAGAAATGAAATAGAGGGTTTGCCCTATGATTAAATTATTTGCATCGGATATGGACGGTACTCTCCTAACGAACCACGTAGAGGTACATAAAAACAACATTCAAGCGATTCGAAAACTCCAAACAGGGGAAACACTTCATCGTTTGTACTGGACGCGATTATCTTCAAGCCAATTTCGCGCTCGAACAAGCAGAATTGCATCTTCCTGTCATCGCCATGAATGGGGCACAAATTTTCGATAAGAACCATGACATTATCTGGGAAGTAACAATCCCGCACGAAACAGTCTATGCCCTGCTAGACTACTTCGATTCGATTGATTTGGACTGGCAGCTCGTGACTTCTGAAGGAAACTTTAGAAAGAACTATACTCTCTTTATCAACAAAGTCATCGAACGCAAAAAGGCCGAAAAAAATAGTCTTTCGCCTGAACAATTGAAAGAAGAAATTAGACAGCTCAAAATCCTTCTAGAAGCAACCGATGTGACGACTGCTGAAGAAGTGCTATCGATTCCAGATATTAAGGTCTTCAAGATTATCGTCTCTCATGACGACGGGCCTACTTATTTCAAACCCGTTCGTGAACATATTGATCAAGCGCATCCAAACCTTGTGGTCACTTCCGCATTTTATACGGATTTGGAAATCAACCACAAAGACGCTCAAAAAGGCATTGCGGTTGCTCACTATGCCGAAACACTTGGCTTGTCGATGAAGGAAGTATTTGGAATTGGTGATAACTTCAACGATGTTTCGATGATTCGCGACGCAGGAATTGGCGTTGCAATGGGAAATGCTCCAGACGAAGTTAAAGCTGTGGCCGATTTTGTGACAGATACCAATGTTAATGGCGGTGTAGCAAAAGCCATCTGGCGTGTCCTCGAACAAGAAAAATAGCATCACTCTCTTCTCTTTCATGAGAGAAGGGAGTTTTTTATACTCAGAAACTCATGTCAGAAAATGTGACATGAGATGAGACTAGAATTTTGCATTTTCAGAAAATCTTCCATATAATAGAAAAACCTTATACGTAAGGTAGATTTGGAGGAATATGTATGAACATAAAAAAATTGAGCTTGGGAGCTGTTCTAGTCACTCTATTGATGACTCTTCTATCCCTCGTTTCTCCGACAAGTTCTGTTAAAGCAGAAACTAAAAAATATGTAATCGCAACAGATATTACATTTGCTCCATTTGAATACCAAGATACAAATGGTGAATACGTCGGAATTGATATTGAATTAATGAAGAGTATCGCAGAGGCTGAAGGCTTCGAAGTAGAATTCAAACCACTCGGCTTCAATGCTGCCGTTCAAGCATTAGAATCTGGTCAAGTAGACGCTGTGATGGCCGGAATGGGAATTACGGATGAACGTAAACAAAAATTCGACTTCACAAATAGTTACTATGACAGTGGAATTGGGATGGGAGTTCCTAAAAACTCTGAAATCACATCTCTTTCTGATTTAAAAGGTAAAAAAGTTGCCGTTAAATTAGGAACACAAGGTGCCACTTACGCTGAATCTATCAAGAGTAAATATGGTTTTACAATCACTACTTTTGAAGATTCATCAAGTATGTACCAAGATGTAATGGTAGGAAACAGTGATGCGTTATTCGAAGACTATCCAGTACTTGCCTACTCAATCACATCGAACAACTTGCCTTTAAAAATGACAGACCATAACGAAAACAAAACAGAATATGGTGTTGCTGTTAATAAAGGTGAAAACGCAGAATTAATCACTGCTTTCAACAACGGTTTGAAAAAACTAAAAGAAAGTGGTAAGTATGATGAAATCATCAACAAATACACAACAAACGCTAGCGAAAACACAGAAGCAACAAGCATTCTAGGGTTAATCAAAACAAACTGGAAAACTCTTGCAACTGGTTTATGGAACACAATCGTATTAACAGTTGTAGCTTTAATCTTTGCAAGTTTAATCGGTATTATCTTCGGTTTAATGAAAACTAGCCAAAGCAATATCGTACAAGCAATCGCAGGATTTTACATTGACATTATCCGTGGTGTTCCACTAATCGTATTTAACATTCTTCATTTACTTTGGAATTCCCACAAGCATTTGAACATTACAATGCAACCATTCGTAGCAGGTGTCATCACCCTCAGCTTGAACGCTTCCGCTTATATCGCAGAGATTATTCGTGGTGGTATCCAAGCCGTTGATAAAGGTCAATACGAAGCCTGCATGAGTTTAGGTCTTCCATATTCAAAGAGCATGCGTAAAGTAATCTTACCGCAAGCGATTCGAATTATGGTTCCCTTCATTCATTAACCAATTTGTCATCACATTGAAAGATACTTCTATCCTTTCAATTATCGGTATTGCCGAATTAACACAAACAGGTAAAGTCATCATCGCTCGTAACTTACAATCAAGTCAAATGTGGTTAATTGTCGGCGTGATGTACTTAATCGTGATCGTTCTATTAACGAAACTATCAGCTCACTTAGAAAGGAATTTAAAATAATGGCTATTATCGAAGTTCAAAAAATTCAAAAGAAATATGGCGACTTAGAAGTATTAAAATCCATCGACCTTTCTATTGAGGAAGGCGAAGTAGTTTGTATTATCGGGCCTTCAGGTTCTGGTAAATCCACTTTCCTTCGTTGCTTAAACCGTCTTGAAAAAATCAATAGCGGGCACATCATCATCGATGGCTATGATTTAACAGACAAAAAAACAAACTTAAATAAAGTACGTGAGGAAATCGGAATGGTGTTCCAACACTTCAACCTCTTCCCTCACCTAAGCGTTCTAGAAAACTATCATTTTAGCTCCTGTAGAATTAGGGCGTGAGACAAAAGAAGCTGCAACTGAACATGCGATGGAACTTCTAGGCATGGTTGGTCTTGCAGATAAAGCGGATGTCTCTCCTAAATCTCTTTCAGGTGGTCAAAAGCAACGTGTGGCCATTGCCCGTGCGCTTGCAATGAAACCGAAGATGTTATTATTCGATGAACCAACTTCAGCACTTGACCCTGAGATGGTTGGGGATGTATTAGAAGTAATGCAAAACCTAGCTAAAGAAGGGATGACGATGGTTGTGGTAACACACGAGATGGGATTTGCGCGTGAGGTTAGCGATCGCGTTATCTTCATGGATGGTGGTTATATCATCGAAGAAGGAACTCCTGAAGAAGTGTTTGGTAACCCACAAAACGAACGTACTCAAAACTTCTTAAACAAAGTCTTACATTAAAATCAACACTGCTCCTGGTACCAATTGGTGCCAGGAGTTTTTTTTGTACGATAAATATGTGCTAGAAGAAATAATACTTTATTGGTGCTCTTTCAGAAAGGAAAAAGATAGACTTGCGTCTTTTTGTTTTTTATTGAAAGAGTCATAGTGGGGCAACGGTGCAAGCCTGGGTCTTGCACCTTTGAAGCTTCAAAGCTGGAGTAAGGAATCAATTCCTAACTCCAGCTAATTCACATTCAATGCTATTCCCCACTATTCTTTCAATAAACAAAAAGACTCGTCTATCTTCTTTGCTATTTGATGAAGCATTGTTTCTTCTATCTTGTATTTAGGGTGCTAAAAATCCTGCATATTTGGAATGGTGCAGCTATTTTAATGAGCTTTGTAAAGTTTTTGGTGTGTGGCTGCTCAAACACTTCAAGGTTCTTCGACAAGAAAACCACCTCCACTCCGAGGAAAACAAAAACTTAAAATTATCATATATGATAATTTTGAGTATCTACATTCTACTTCACTTCAGATTTCGATAATGGCACGATGGCTAGTGTTTTTCCTAAACATCCCTAGAATCTTTAATAAGGTATCTAGTTGCGGCGTACTCTTCCCCGTTTCAATTCGAGCGATAACGGGTTGCTTCACCCCACTTAACTCTTCTAATTGTTTTTGACTAATTCCTAATTCTTTTCTGGCACGAATTAAGTTCACTAATAATAGCAACTCTTAAATCAGTAGCTGAGATTTCTTCTTGGGTAAATAAATCATTTCTAACATCTGTCCAATTACTTCCAATTGCTGTTTCACTCATCTTCTCACTCCCAATCTTTAAATTTTCTCTCACCGATATTATAACTCAAAAGTTATCAATTTAAATACTTTTAAGTTATTATGTTTTAAAAATAAAAAAATCATTATAATGTATACATTATAATGAGCACATAAAAAGACCGAGCAGTTGTGATATGTACCCCCTTTACTGGACAAACCAGTAAAGGGGGTATTTATTATGCGTTACTCATTTGAATTCAAAATGAAATGTGTAGAATTGTATCGACAAGGAATATGGGTAGAAACGCCTGAAAAAGTTAAGCAACAGAGTTTTAGAAGAAAAATACTGAATTGGGATAAAATTGAAAAAATTCACGGCCCTAAAGGATTGGAGCGCGTTAAAAAACAAAGAAATTGGACGGTAGAAGAAAAATTGACATTTGTTTTACAGATTTTAAATGGGAAAGCTCTAACAGAGGTTGCTTTTTCAGCGGGAATAAGTGATGGATTATTAAGTTGTTGGGTTCACAAGTATCTAACTTATGGATATAATGGTTTAGAGAATAAGAAAAGAGGACGACCATTATCTAAGGAGCCTATTATGAATAAAAAAGCTGTGCCTGATAACCTTTCAGAATCTGAACGAGAAGAATTAGTTCGATTACGTGAACGCAATGCATATTTAGAAGCTGAAATTGCTGTTATAAAAAAACTGAGGGCCTTGAGAAAAGAACAGGAAGCTGCGCTTCTCAAGGCGAGAAAGCAGCGATCATCAAGGAATTACGAGAAGTAGGATACCAACTAAAACATCTTCTTAAAGCGATGAAAATGGCTAAATCTACTTACTATTTTGAATTGAATAGAGTTGATGCTGTAGCTGAGAAAAATTGTGATTTATTATCAGAAATCAAAAAAATCTTTCATGAAAATAAAGGTATATATGGCGTTAGAAGAATTTATCAAGAACTTTGTCGTAGAGGCTTCGTTGTTAATCATAAAAGAGTTCAACGTCTTATGCATGTAAATGGATTGTTTGGAAAACGCCCTAAAGAAAAATACCATTCTTATCAAGGCAATGTTGGGAAAGTTGCTGCTAATATTATTAACAGAGATTTTACGGCCGATAGGCCACTTCAAAAATGGAGTACAGATGTATCTCAATTCACTTTTTCTTGGGGGAAATGTTTCTTTTCTCCAATTTTGGATATGTCTACTAATGAAATAATCTCCTATGATCTTTCTCTAAGCCCTAACTTAGAACAGATTCAAAGGATGCTAAATAGAGCTTTCAAAAAATTCACTGATGTTAATGGATTGATTCTCCATTCTGATCAAGGTTGGCAATATCAACACGTATTTTATCAAAGGACATTAGAAGAACGAGGTATTATTCAATCAATGTCCCGAAAAGGAAATTGTTATGATAATTGCATTATAGAAACATTTTTCGCCAGAATGAAGAACGAAATGTTCTACGGTTTTGAAAAGGAATATTCTACTTTTAAGGAATTTCAAACAGCTGTGGAAGAATATATAGATTATTACAATAACAAAAGAATTCAAGAAAAAAACAAAATGGATGCCACCTGTTCAATACAGGGAAGCATCCATGTGTTCAGCTTAATTTAAAAATGTGTCCAGGATTCTGGGTACATATCAGTTGCTCGGTCTTTACTAATGACATTCAGTTTGGACACCATCAATCATGTCTTGGATGGTGCGTTTATTATAGAAATTAATTTGTTGTTGGATTTGTTCTTCTTGCAATTTGCCCATAACGCTTCCCATGCGAGTGCTGACAAGGCAGGTTGGGTCGGCAGCTTCTTTGAAGGCTTTTTCCAAAGCGTTCATCCTCGGATACTAATAAGAAGATTTCTCCGAGTTTCACTTCTTTTGGATCGCCTTGCCATTGGTAGCCACCTTGTTTCCCCGCAGTGGTTGACACCCAACCTTTCTTCACCGCTTGGCTCATCAATTTTCGAACAATCGCCGGGTTACTGCACGCGTTAAACGCGAGGTCTTTGCTTGAATAACGATTGTCGTGATGAATTGCTAGGTACGTTAGGCAATGAATCATTACGATAAAGTCATTTCCCATAACAATCCCTACTTAATTAAGCCGAATACGTCGTTTAAAGCTTCTGCCATTGTTGGGTGTGTGAAGATTTGATCGCGAAGAACTGTGTAAGGTAAGTTTCGCGTTCATTGCAGTTGCGATAATGTTAATCACTTCATGTGCTTCTTCAGCGAATAATGTCGCACCAACGATTTGGTTTGTTGAAGCGTCCACTAATACTTTGTAGAATCCTACTTGGTTTCCTAAGATTTTTAGCTTTTGGAATCGCCATCGCTGGAAGTTTTCGCCACTTTTACTTCGATACCAGCTTCTTTGGCTTGTTTTTCATTTAAACCAACGCTTGCTAAAGGTGGGTTAATGAAGGTTGCTGTTGGGAATTTTCGCACGTTGTTTTGTTGAATATGTTGTATCCCCTGCTAAGAAACGTTTCACGATACGGAAATCATCTAATGATACGAATGTGAATTGTGGTCCGCCGTTTACATCGCCCATTGCGAAAGATATGAGGCACGTTTGTTTGTAAGAATTCATTGACTTTGATTGCGCCGCGTTCTGTTAATTCCACGCCAGCTTTGTCTAAATCAAGACCTTGTACGTTTGCACGACGACCTGTCGCCACTAAAACTGCATCTGTTGTAAAGGCAACTGGTGCACCTTCTCCTGTCGTTGCTTCCACCACTGCTTTGCCGCCTTCTTGATGGACTGCTTTTAATTGAACGCCTAGGTTGAAAGTAACGCCTAAAGCTTCTAATTGTTCTTTCACAGCTTGTGCCACATCTTCATCTTCACGAGGAAGGAACGTATCGATTACATCGACAACTGTTACTTTTGTGCCGAATTGTGCGTAAGTTGCAGCAAACTCTAATCCGATAAATCCACTACCGATAATAACAAGGCTTTCTGGATATTCTTCTAAGTTCATGATTGTTTCACTTGTGTGAATCGCTCCACCGATTGTTAACCCTTCTACTGGTGGTACGAAAGGAGTTGCTCCAGTATTAATGAAAATACGATCAGCTTTGAAGAGTTTTTCTCCTTCTGCAGTATCTACAGCTACTGTATGGTCATCTACAAAGCGTGCAGTTCCGTCGATAATTTGTGTTTTTTCAACTGAATCTACTTTGTTGTAGTTTGCAGTGTTTAAAGCTGCAATCAATGCTTTCTTTTCTTGAACGCTCTTTGTATAGTAGCTGCTAGCGTCTTCGTTTGAATATTGTTTACGAAGTGCTTTTGTCGCTAATTTTTTAGAAGGAATACAGCCGACATTAATACATGTTCCACCGTACATTTCTTTTGATTTTTCGATTAAAATCGTATCTTCTCCGATACTTCCTAAGTATCCTGCTAATGTTTTTCCGGCTTTACCGAAACCAATAATGATATTTTTTACTGTTGTTGTCATAAAATCACCTTTCTAACTGTAATATTTTTAATTACAATTAGAGTATATCTCACGAATTCATAATCACAAAATTATCTGCTCACCAAAAAAGACACCTACTTTTTGTAGATATCTTCTTGCACTATTTATAAATACTGTTTTTAAACGATTGACTAATTGAGGTCATTCTCTTTATTGGTCCTCATAGCTCTTCAGTTTACATGGTAATACAAGTACAGACAGATCACTTCAATATAAAAAGGAACTAAGCTATAAATTAGCCTAATTCTCTTGAAAAAAGAATCTAACTACATTTCTAATTATGGTGTAGTATTCAGTTTTCTCAGCTCTTTTTTATACTTTCTGGAGTAAATTCTCGTCTTCAAAAAATAAACGAATTAATTTCGCTAGTTCCCGTCGATGTAACCCTCGTTATCCACTTCCTTAATAGTGATAGTGACTATGAAAAGTCCTGTCCGTCTAGTTTCAACAGATACCGTTTCTTTTTTTACAAAAGGTTTTTTCCTTTTTCCTTGATATACATCAGCTCCATATAGAATGGAGAAACTACTTCTTTCTGATTTAGAAATGTCTACAGATCCTTTTTGTTTTAGATATTGCGCAGTACCTTCTAAATACAGCTTTTTGCCCTTTTTTCCCTTGATTATTCACATCTGACGTGCATACACGCTTCTTTCTAGAGAAAATGTTACAGCGCTTCTGTCTAATTCCTTTTCAGTTTTCTAGATACCCGATTTCACAGTATTCAGTTTTTCTGCAGAATATTCACCAATAATCAATTCTTCAATATTCTGATTTGATTGATTGATGATTTCATAAGAAAACAAAGCATCATCATTATATTTTGGACGAGTAAAACTAAACACAATCCATAAAATTCCAGATAATACAAGGCCTGCCGCGCACCATAAAATTAATTTTAATAGTCTTTTTGAAGCTAATTTTCTCATTTCACACCTCGATTAAATAAATGTCGATTGTCGTATTTCTGATAATATTGATGGCTTATCAATTTACACATACTATCAAACTTTTATTCTTACTCATGGGATAATGGTTTATAAAACGAGCGATTATCTAAACCAAATACGCGCTCTGAGAATGCGCCTGGTTCTGTCTTATCAAGTGCATTCGACATCATTGTAATCGTCGCATCTAATAAGTCGATATGGTGCAGCACTTCCGCCTCTAATAATTGCGGACGGACTGGTGACCCGTATTCGAGTTTGCCGTGGTGAGCTAGAATAAGATGTTTTAATAAAAGCACATCTTCTTGATTTTCATCGATATCGAGTTCTTCACAGGCTTTTGTAATCTCTTCGTCCATAATCACGATATGGCCGAGTAAGTTTCCTTTTAGTGTGTACTCAGTACCGATTGCGCCTGTTAATTCCATCGTTTTACCAATATCATGTAAAATCACACCAGAATATAATAGTGAACGGTTGATTTGAGTGTATTGTGTTGCGATGGCTTTAGCAAGGCGTAACATCGAAACTGTATGGAAACTTAACCCACCAACAAACGCATGGTGGTGACGCTTCGCTGCAGGAAATTCGAAGAAGGCTTCTTGGTATTTCTTCAAGATATTATGCACGATACGACGCAAATACGGATTTGTGATATCGAACATGATTTGGTTTACTTCTTCTTCCATTTCTTCTTTCGACATTGGAGCATGTTCTACGAAATGACTCGCAGAGGTTGGCTCCCCTTTTGAAGCATCAGTTAGTCGAAGGCTGACAATTTTTACTTGTGGCGAATTATTGTACATTTCGCGTTTTCCGTTCACAACTACCACTTTTCCTGGTACGTATTTTGCAATATCATCCGAAGTGGCAGACCAATATTTTCCGTCCATTTGACCGGATTGATCTTGGAATGTGAAGGCGATAAACGGATTGCCATTTTTTGCCATGCGCACATCTGCTGCTTTAATTAATAGGCAGATTTCAAAACTCTCGTCCACATTGTATTCATATAATTTTTTTGTCATGATTTACCTTCTTTCTCTTTCCCCTAACTTCAGTACATTCTCCTTTGGTAACTGAAGTGGAACTTCCGTTGTAAAGTAAAAAACTTGTGTTACGCGTGATAGCTCTTCCATTAATTCTAACATAATCGATAGGCGTTCTCTATCAAAATTGACGAACCCATCATCGATTAACACTGGAATTTTCATCTTCTTGGCTAATTGGAAAATAAAGGCAAAACGAATCGCTACATACAGTTGGTCTAAGGCTCCTTTTGAAAGATAGAAAGCTTCCATCCACTGGCCATTTTCCTGCTGCACCTTCGCCTGCGTATCCGTTAAGAGAATCTTCGTATATTGCCCCATCGTAAGCCTGCTAAAGATACGGCTCGCCTCGTCTAAAATTAATGGTACTCTCGTTGGGACTTTTTCTTCCAGTTGCTTCAAGATCCATTTAGCTGCATATACTTGTGTTGCCCAATCTTTAATAGACTCTTGCACTTCAAATCGTTCAAACTCTGCTTCTAGTTGAAGAGCTTCCGCATTGTCATCTTCTTCGAGTAATTCCGCCTTTGTTTTCGTACTCGCCAATTGGTCACGTACTTCTTTACGTTTACTTTCCAACTGCGCCTTTGTGAAGGACTCGTCTTGAATTTCCTCTTCAAGCGTTTGTCGTTCTAAGCTTTCTTTTTCTTCATTCGTAAAAAGTGCAACTTGCTTTTCAACATACGCTCTCTTTTGAACTAAGGCTACCCGATTGTCTAGGGTTGGTAACTGAGTTCTAAACTCTTCTACCGAGGTGATTCCAAGGGGTGAAATCACGGATTGTAATTCTTTGCGCACTTCTATTGTATCTTGTTCCAATTGAGCTAAATGACGTTCTTTCTTTAAGAGACTCTCTTGCAGTTGTTCTAATTTTGCTACTCGTTTTTGTGAAGCCATCCATGTTTCACGGATAATGCGTAGCTGTTGCTCCACAGTCGCTGGAGGAGTGATTTGTTCTTTGTCCCAGAAGTCTTTACTTTCTTCTTTAAAGGCAACTAGCCTTTGTTCTAATTGAACAAACTGCGCCTTCTTTTGTAAGAAATCATTGACGCTACGTCCTTCATTTCTTCGAACAAAACGTCTTGCTTCGTCTAGAGTTACTTCAATTCCTTTCCCTGAAAGGAGCTGTTGAACTCGCTCATCTACAACATTCGTTTTCGGAGAAAGGAATTTCCCCGTTTTCTGCATGAAGAAACCTCCACCAATTCCTAGCGTTGCAGCAACCCCAACACCTAGCAAGACCTGGTTCGTTAAAAATCCAACCACGATAATGGTAATGATTCCAATAAACCCAATAAGGAGCCCTACTTGAAACTGTCCTGCATGTTCTTTTTCACCTTGAAGAACATCTAATTCCGCTAATTCAGCATCTGTAAACGGCTTGGCATATTCCTTTTGAACACCAATATTCCCCGGATGCGTCTTCAACTCACGTTCCAATTCAAAGGCACGTTCTTCTACCGCTGCTGCAGCTTGGGCCTTCGCGTAAAGTGCTTCAAGAGTCGAATCCTCTGCTGCTTCTCCAATAATTTCTCTTTCTGCTTTTGCCTGCTCTAACTCGATTTGGTACGTTCGAGTTCTTTTTCAAAGGCGCGTAACGTATTATTGGCTTCGACAGCATTACTATGGTCGTACTCTTTTGGGAACTCTTTTAGTCCTTCCATTGCACGGAATTCTTCTAAGGAGTCAAAATGAGCGAGCTTATTCTCTAAGACATCTAGTCTAGATTCTGTGTCTTGTAATTTTTCAGATAATTCCGCTTCTTCTTTTTGAAGCTCTCGTATAGTACTCACATAGCCTTCATAAAGAGCGTTCTCGCCTTTAGTTTGTGCCAACTGACTCGTTAAGCCTTCGAGACGGTCCATCCGTTCGTTGAGTTCGAGTTTTTTAGCTTGTGGGCGAAACAACTTATTCGCCTCTGCAAGTAGCTTCTGACTCTCTTCATAGGCACCCTTATGCCCCATAACACTCAAACTATACAAGAAACGATGGATTTCCTCTTCGCTTTCAAAGGCATTATTTTGCAATTCCTCTTCATTGAATCCAAAGAGTGAATGGTACTCAGTCATCGTCAACTCATGAAGAACACGTTCCAGCATCGTTTCTGGTAACTCTTGTCCCGTTTCTGCACTCCTTAGAACGAGCTTCCTCTGAGATTCCACGGCGCTACGCTCAATAATAAGAGCGCCCAGCCCTTCATCTTCTATCCACATCCGTCCGCCACGCGTATTCGTATGGAGCGGTTGATAAGGATAAACGCCATTTTTCTTTTGTTTAAAATCAAAGAGCATCTGCTCGATAAAGCGTCGAAGGGTCGTCTTTCCAGATTCGTTCAATCCTTGCACGACTTGCAAGTTGGGATGGAAGGTAAAGGTCTCATGTTCCCATTTTCCAAAATGATCGATTTCGATTTTTGAAATATACATTACCCTTCCTCCCTTCCCGAAAAGCGAGCTTCTAATAGGCGAAGTGCACGTTCGTGAATCTCTATTTGGACATCTTCTTTTTGAAGGAAGTCGCTCATCAACTGATATGCAAAACCACTTTTGGCAATTTCCATCTCAGAAAAGAGTGACGCATCCACATCTCCTGCAAGCGAAATTCCAGAAGCGCCACGAAGCGGTTTTGTAACTTGTTCTCGAATACTCATCACCGTTACAAGGCTACGTTTTTCTTCTAATAATCCATTCACAACCTGGGTAAGTTGTTTTAAATCTTCTCTGGAATAGATTGATTCTTGCGTTTGTAAATGCAGCGTCACAAGGCTTCGCTCGAAGGATTTGGTAGTGCCTCTACGATTAGATACGGCAAGGTTTCTAAACGAGCCGTCTCGCTTAATGCTAGTTCGACCTCCATAAACTCCATCGTACTCGTTTCAATAAAGCGAACCTCTGCGGTAGTCCCAGGAGTAATCTCAACAAGCAAAGCGCCCTTTGGACCACTCTCTTTACGGTCTGCTCCTTGAGTCGTACCGCTATACCACGCACATGGCTGACTAGACAATTCTTGGCACGTATGAATATGCCCAAGCGCCCAGTAGTCATAGCCTTTTTCTCTCAGTTCAGGAATGGAAAATGGTGCATATCGACCTTGCGAAGTCGTCAGTTCTCCATGCAACACCCCAATATGAATATCACAGTTAGCACTCTTTACAGGATACTCTTGAACTTTCCTAGTGGCTACAACTGGAACCTCATAACTAAACCCACTAAAGACCACACGTTCCCCGTTTCTCGTCTCCACTTCAATCGTTTCAACAGCACTCCCAAAAGTATAAATATGCTTCCCAGAAACGTACGCACTCCCCGCATCATGATTCCCAAGCGCAACAACGACAGGAATTCCAAAGGGTGCTAAGCGATTCAACTGGCTTTGCAAGAAACATTTTTCTTTGACGAAGGTGCGTGAACTATCTAGCAAATCCCCCGCCAACACAAGCGCATCGACTTCTTCTTCAATCGCTGTATCGATGACTCTTTCAAAAGCATCAAACGCCGCTTGCTTAAGCTCTCTAGCGATTTCCTTCTGGCTTTTTCCGACACCGGCAACCATAATCCCTAGATGGACGTCGGCAGCATGGATGAATTTCACCATACGTTGCTCCTTTCTTTTCTTCAAAAAAAGCATATTTTCCTGAACCGTCTGTTGTGCGTTCAAAGAAAATATGCTTTGGATCGATTCTTAATAAAACCGTTTAAAATTGATTATTTTGAGCTATAAAGTTCTTGTAATGGATTTGTGATGATACGGTTGATATCTTGCATAATTGTATTCAAACGTTGCTCAGCTTCCATTAACGCTTTAATATGCTCATTTTCAGACACTTTTTGTCCTAATTCTTGAGCTTTTTGAATATCTTCTTCAGTGATTTCTTGTCCTGAGAATTGTTTTTGTTGTAACTCGATATTCACTGTACGGAATTCATCGAATAAAGCTTTTGCTGTTTCGTCAGCATAAATCGCTTCGAAGCTTTCCTTTACTGTTTTGAATTCTTGTAATTCGCGTAAGTCGCGTTCTAATTGATTGGCTGTATCATAAATATTACTCATGTTTCTACCTCCTTAAAATACTCTTTTATTATACCATATTTTACATGGTTAAACTATCAATACGTACGTACGTTCGCATTAACGATTTCTGAATTTATCCCAGAGGTTTTTACCCCATTCTTGGATTTGATTCCAAACTTGTTCGCCCGCTTTTTGAGCGTCTTTGATAAATTGATCCACGCCATTATTCTTATTGTTGTTTTGGTTATTTTGTTTTGTCTTCACGGCTTCTACATTAAATGGTGTATTCGCGGTGAATTGAAGCAATCCTTCCATCTCTAATTTAAAGAGTGGTCCTACCCCTTCCCGGCTAGAAGCGGATAAAGAGTAGTTTCCAGATTGGTCATATCCCATCCAAGTTGCAACAACAACATCAGGTGTATATCCAATCATCCATTGGTCACGAGAACCATTTTCATTATTGATGGCTTCGGTAGTACCCGTCTTCCCTGCAATCGTCTTACCAGCTGGCGAAAATGGTGCGCCAAGACCTTCTGAACCGTATACCGTTAACAGCATACTTGTCATCTTCTTAGCGACTTCTTCCGTTGTCACACGGTTTTCCTTCACGGCTGTATTGTCTACAACGACTTTTCCATTCGCGTCGACAATTTTCGTTACAAAACGCGGTTGCACACGAACACCTTTATTGGCAAAGGCTGTATAGGCAGAAGCCATTTGTTCTGGAGAGACTCCTTTTGTAAGACCTCCAAGAGCGATTCCTAAGTACTCATCTCCTGGGTCCGTTTCGATACCGAATTGATGAACCTTCTCGATTCCTTTCTTCAATCCAATTTTATCGAGTAACCAAACAGCAGGAGCATTCCAACTTTGGTTCAAGGCCTCTGTCATCGTTACCGTACCTTGATACTTTTTATTCCAGTTCTCAGGCGTATATTTATCCGAACCATACGAACGTTTTTCGTCTACAAGAACGGAATTCGGTTGATACCCTTCTTCAAGAGCCGGAGTATAGACGGCTAATGGTTTAAATGTTGACCCTGGCTGAGCCTGCAGCTGAGTTGCTCGGTTAAATCCACGGAAAGTGTGCTTCTCGTTGGTACGTCCACCCACTGTCGCAAGAACATCCCCTGTTTGAGGATCCATGGCAATCGAAGCTGCTTGAGCAACCGTACCGTCACTCGCTTTCGGGAATAACCAACTGTGTGAGAAGGTTTCTTCCAAGTCCGCTTGCATATTTTGGTCTAAACCTGTGTAGATTTTATATCCCTTTGTTCAGCAAGTCTTCTTCGCTGATTCCGTATTTCGTTGTAATTTCATTAATCACAGCATCGAAATAATATGGATATTTATAACGAGCATTCGCTTCATACGTATCGGTTACGGTAATCACTTCAGCAGCCGCTTTATCAGCTTCTTCTTGCGTGATTTTGCCATTATCGACCATCAACTGTAGGACGGTCGCACGGCGTTTCACCGTCGATTCCATATCGTCAATCGGATTATACACATTCGGTGCCTTTAAGCTTCCTGTAAGGACAGCCGCTTCACTGATGGTTAAATCCTTTGCGCTCTTTCCGAAATAACGAAGCGACGCATTTTCAATTCCGTACGCCCCATTTCCGAAATAGGCATTATTTAAATACATCTCCAAAATTTGGTCTTTGGAATATTTCTTCTCTAACTCGAAACTCAAGAAGAGTTCTTTTGCTTTTCGCATGAATGATTGCTCTTGAGTTAAGAAAGCATTCTTGGCTAATTGTTGCGTAATCGTACTTCCTCCACCCGTCACCCGGCCGCGATTCATTAAGAGGCCAAATGTCGCACGAAGTAGCCCGATTGGATCGAATCCATGGTGGTCATAGAAACGTTTATCCTCTGTGGAAACGAGCGCATTAATCATATTCGGAGAAATCTGGTCTATTGTTAAAAATTCTCCTTTATTGATATTCAGTACGCCAGCTTCTTGGTTATTGCGGTCATATACTTCGGTCACCTGGACCATCCCAGCACGTAAGCCACTTACATCGGTTGTCTTTGCAGAATACACTAAAAATCCTGTAAATAGTGTTACTACCGTTAGTATCATCGCTAGAAGTAGCTTCGTTACATGAAATTTTCTCCAAAAGCGACGAATCGCCATCATGATTTTATGATTCCAAATACTCTTTATAATGGATTGTTTTTTTGGTTCTTCAGTATGACGATGCTCAAGTTCAGTGTCTTGTTCGACATCGAGACGTTCTTCGTCCTGATTCTGATTGTTAAATTCTTCGTTCATTACAATCCTCCTTTTAAATTGAGTCTATTATACTGTACCATAAAACCCTCTGAAACCACATAAAATCGGCATACCTTTACAAAAAATTAAACGATAAATAGACTATCTTTCCCAACTCAAAATAGTTTTATCAATATAAGGTATATCTTATATTAAACAAAACTAATATTGCTTGTTTTTATTGTTGTATCAGGAAGAATTACAGATTATTCGTAAAAAAATAAAGTTCTGTTGCACACGTAAATGATGACTAGAAACTTACAGATTCTATCATTACAGTAACGTGACTTCGCATTAAAACGAATTAAAGGGCGTAGGAATTTCATTCCGTACGCCCTTTTTGAGGATTTAAAGGTGAGAGACTTTTAAGGCTCGAACCGGTGCAACGTTACCGTAATGATGAAGATATCTGTAAGGATTCATAGGAATCATTTACGATTTCTCGTGCACTGTCTCTTTATTTTTTTAAACTGCGAATAAACGCTCTAAGTCTTCGTGAGTAAATCCTTGTCCGTCTGGTTCGTCCACACGTTCAATCGTTGCGCCTAATGCACGTAATTTTTGATGGAACTCATAATATCCACGGTCCAAGAATTGTAAAGTCTGTCACACGTGTATATCCTTTTCGCAACCATTCCAGCGATGATTAACGCTGCAGCAGCACGTAAGTCTGTCGCACGTACTTCAGCACCTGATAATACGGATGCACCACTCATCACAGCTGTATGTGAGTCAATACGGAATTGCGCTCCCATACGACGCATTTCTTCTAAGTGGTTGAAACGGTTCTCGAACACTGTTTCCGTCATTGTGCTTGTACCAGTAGCTAATAATTGTGCAATCGTCATTTGCGCTTGCATATCTGTTGGGAAACCTGGGTGAGGTAAAGTTTTCACGTCAGTTGGTTTCAACTCATCCGGACCGATGACACGGATTCCGTCTTCTTCCTCGATAAATTGAACACCCATTTCGCCTAATTTAGAAATTAATGGTTGGTTGTGTTCTGCAATCGCATCTTCGATAAACACATCGCCTTTTGTAACGGCAGCGGCTACCATAAATGTACCAGCTTCGATACGGTCTGGGATAATAGAGTGAATCGTTCCATCCAAACGTTCTACCCCTTCAATACGCATATTTTCTGTTCCGGCACCAACAATTTTGGCACCCATCTTATTTAAGATGTTCGCTAGGTCGACGATTTCTGGTTCACGCGCTACGTTTTCTAGGTATGTTGTCCCTTTTGCTAAAGTCGCAGCCATCATAATGTTTTGAGTAGCTCCAACAGATGGGAAATCTAAAGTAAATACGTGCTCCATGAAGTTCTTCTGCATGCGCTTCGATATATCCTTCTGTTTGAACGATTGTCGCACCCATTGCTTCGAACCCTTTTAAGTGAAGGTCGATTGGACGACTTCCGATAGCACATCCACCAGGCATCGCAACACGTGCATGTCCAAAACGTGCTAATAAATGGTCCCATTACAACGATTGACGCACGCATTTTACTTACGTATTCAAATGCTGCAGTTGTTGTAATATCTTTTGTGGCATTTAATGTAATTGCCTTTTCTTCTTCGTCAAATGTACTTAAGACGTTTAAGCTCCCTAATACGTTTAACATCATATGTACGTCTGATAAGTTCGGTACATTTGTTAAATGAGTAACGCCTTTATCTGCTAAAATACTTGCTGCTAAAATCGGTAATACCGCATTTTTAGCTCCTTCTACTTTTACGGTTCCCTGAAGACGTGTATCGCCACCGCGCACGATCATCTTATCCATTAAATAACCTCCAAAAACTCTCTATCCATTTACTGTAATATCAATTGAATGTACTGATTTAAATAATCTGATAAATCGAATATGACTTTGGCTATACTAGCACCCATCCAAATAGCGATGAGTAAAAAGAGGATACGGGCTTCTTGAACGCGGCCTTTCCTGAGAATCTTCTCGATTTGAATGCCTTGCAACGCCCAGTAGCTCAGCATGATAAAAGGCAAGAACCAATGTGATTCGAATGATTAATGTTACTTGAATCATACCTACTCCTCCAGTCATATACTGCCTTTCTATACTACCATATTTGACCATTAAAA
>BNJS01002496.1_pt1 | contig 26815 bp, 31 predicted proteins | sample 8540461 | NCBI WGS metagenome assembly BNJS01 (sample SAMD00202454, study PRJDB9452) | human saliva metagenome | isolation source: human saliva | place: Japan | reverse complement strand
TGAGTCGTTTGGACCTGAAATTCAGAAGTACTTCTACCTTCATTACGAGAATGATGGGCGGACGCCCAAACTGGCAGAAGAGAACACGAAAGCCATTGAAGAGGAGCTCTCTGGCAGGGGTACTTTGCCATCGTATCATCGGACAGGATGACAGCAAAGGAAGCGATAGAGCGCTATAAGAGCCGCGATGCGTCAGAGAAGCTGTTCCGGGCAGATCAATCCTATCTTGGCAACAGGAGCATGCGAGTCGGATCCGATGCAGCACTTTCCACCAAGATTTTCATTCAGTTCCTGGCACTGATCCTGCGCTGCAGGATTTACACAGATCTGAAGGACAAGTGCGAGGCAGTGGGCAAGAGGCCGAATGATATGACCCCCTGCAGCTTTGAAAGAGCTGGAAAAAATCGTGATGATCCGCCATCTGGATGGAATATATCGACTGGACCATGCAATCACAAAGCCGCAAAAAACAATTCTGGATTCTTTCAGGTTGACTGAAGCAAATGTCCGCTATCAGGCACAGGAAATAGGGAAAATCCTGCAGGAAACAGAAGAAGCAAGGTAAAATGGAAGGAGCAGTGACATGGCAAGGATTCGCAGAACAGCAGTGCAGACGCTGGAGTTTAAGATTGAAAAAGCGGAAGAAAGGGCCTCAAAAACAAGGGCTGCTCATAAGAAGGCAATTGATGATCTCAAAAAGCTATATGATGTCAGAAAAGGCTATCAGAAGGATCTGATCATGAAGGCGCTGGAGACGAGTTCGCATTCGCTGGATGAAATTTAATCCTTCATCAATACGACGATTGAAGATGCCAAAGGGTGTGAGGTCTGAGGGGGGGCCTCACTCTCTGGATATACTTTAGGGGATTTTTTCAGGAAGTTCACAGTCTTCTGTCAAGAAACAGAAAGAAATTCTACTTCCCAAAAACAAAATTTAATTAAAACCGGGAAATAGAAATGCTATAATAATGGCGGGGTGAAGAAAAATGAAGCTTATAGAACGGAATGAATATCTTGAAAAACTCGTCAGTATAAAAGGCACACCGGATATAAAGGTCATAACGGGCGTAAGGCGATGCGGAAAATCCAAGCTGCTTGAAGCCTTTATTTCATATGTGCAGAAGAACGAACCGGAAGCGAACATCATCTATGTGAACTTCAATCTCCCGGAGTATGATTATTTGCTCACTTATCGCAATCTTTATGATTACGTTTCAAGCAAGTATCAAGAGGGCACGTCGAACTATGTGATGATTGATGAAGTGCAAATGTGCAAGGATTTTGAAAAAGCGGTTAATGGGATGCATTCATCGGAACGCTACGATATTTATATTACTGGGTCGAACGCGTTTCTGCTGAGTTCGGATCTTGCCACTTTATTCACCGGGCGTACCTTTGAGGTAAAACTCTTTCCGTTTTCGTTCGCTGAATTTGTAAAATACTATGAGATTGATAATGCTTACGACGCATTTGACAGATACATAATTGAAGGCGGAATGTCAGGTTCCTATCTCTATCGCAAGCAGGAAGCGAAGTATGATTATATAGCAGATATCTACAATACGCTGATCGTCAGGGATATCAGACAAAAATATAAAATCCGGAATGTTTCCCTCATGGATCGGATATCAGAATATATGATGGATAACATTTCAAATCTCTCATCGGCAAGAAGTATTGCGGATACGTTGTCCGGAAATAAGGATAAAAATCAATCATAAGACCGTTAGCGCTTATATGCAATATCTCTGCAATGCGTTTGCCTTCTATAAAGTACGCCGATACGATATCCGCGGAAAGAAATATCTTGCATCCAATGATAAATACTATCTCAGCGATCATACGTTCCGCTACGCCAAGCTTGGAACAAGGAATATGGATTATGGCAGGGTGATAGAGAATATTGTGGCAATCGAACTCATGCACCGAGGATATGAAGTTTATGCCGGCATGCTTTATCAGAAGGAGATTGATTTTGTTGCAATCAGACGCAGTGAAAAAATTTACATCCAGGTTTCAGAAAATATAACGGATGAAAAGACCTTTGAAAGAGAAGTGAATCCACTGCTGCAGATAAAGGATGCCTATCCAAAATTGCTTCTTGCCAGAACCCGTCATGGAATAACAGATCATGAAGGAATACAGATTGTAGATGTGGCAGACTGGCTATTATCATAAAATAGCCCACTCGAGGTAAAAATGATAAGATGAGTAGTGATTGTGCCAGTATTTTGTGTAAATCGTTTTCCTGATCAGTGCTATAGCTGGCCAATGACTATTAAGAACTCCGGTCGCATTTATTCCATGGTGTTCTCGGCAAGAGTCTTGATCGCATATGATATTCAGGTCAAGCTATTGGATTTCCATTTTGAAGGAATCATCGCTCATGCAACTTATAAACTATCGTCCGGTAAGATTGAGGGTATCAATCAAAAGATCAAGACTCTCCGTCGGCACGGATACGGCTATCCTGATGATGAATACTTCTTTATGAAGATCATGGATATGAGCCGGAAGGCGTACGTCAGGAATCAGCCATCATATAAAATTTGTGATTGAGCCAATAAAAATTTAAACAAAGGCAGATTTTATGAATGAGGAACAGTATTTATCGAGAATCAGACAACTGGAAGAAGAAATCGTATATCTGCACAAGCTTCTTAATGATGCCGGGGTTTCTTATGAATTAGAAGTCAAAAAGTCAGAAGATTTCTCTCCGAATAGGAATCCAGCTTTTGAGGAGGATCAAGGAGCACGCATTCTTCCTGTTAAGCTTACGAAGCAGCATGTTCAATATTTCTATCATTTGTTTAAGGGCAGAAATGATGTGTATAGTAAGAGATCCGGAAAAGCGAATAAGAAGACCGGAAAACATGGCTATTATACGCAATGCTGGAACTTCTGGAAGGATGGAATTTGCCCCAAGAAGGATTCTCCACAGTTCCAATGTGGAGAATGTCGGAATCAAAGATATAAGGATCTGACAGGACAAGTATTATATGAGCACTTACTTGGAGTAAAAGAAGATGCTTCGGATGTTATAGGACTATACCCGATGTTTCCGGATGAAATGATTAATTTTTTGGTATTCGACTTTGATTGCCATGATGAGTTAAACAGTGGGGATGATGGTGCGAATATTGATTCGGAATGGGTAGCGGAAGTTAATGCTTTTAGAAAGATTTGTGAAAATAATGAAGTTCCTATTCTGGTTGAACGCTCCCGTTCAGGAAAAGGCGCTCATATCTGGATATTTTTTGAAAAGCCTATTCTTGCAAGTACTGCACGTCGATTTGGAACAGCACTTTTAACCCAGGGTGCTGAATCTGTAAATATGCGCAGTTTTAAGTACTATGATAGAATGCTTCCAGCTCAGGACCATTTGCCTATTAACACAAAAACAGGAAAGCCGGGGCTTGGAAATCTGGTTGCCTTACCGTTGCAGGGACAGGCTCTTAAGCACGGAAATAGTGCCTTTGTGGATGAGAATTGGAATGCTTATCCCAATCAATGGGATTGCTTAAGGAAAATCAAGAAAATTTCTACTGAAACAGTCGAAAAAAAGATACAAGAATGGTCTTTGTCCGGAATCCTGGGTGTACTCAATAATGATTTCAATATGTATACAGTAGACACTGATAGTATAGCGGATGAAAAGGAGACTAAGCCTTGGAAAAAAGGAAAAATAGCTTTTCGTAAAGAAGATGTTTCCGCTACTGTGGAAATCGTTATTGCTGATAAAGTATACATTAGCACAAAAAGCATGAAACCGAGAATGCAAAATGCTTTACGACGTATGGCGGCATTCAGTAATCCTGATTTTTATAAGAAATCTGCTATGGGATTTTCAACAAAAGGAATTCCGAGAATCATTTTCTGTGGTTATGATGAGGCTGGCTATATCTGTATTCCGCGAGCTTTACTGGAATCGATAGTGGATAGATTCCAAGAAGCAGATATCCCCATTACACTGACTGATCATAGGACTGTCGGAAATGTATTGGATGTTACTTTTAACGGAGCTTTGTACGATGAACAGATGAGAGCGGCCAAGGCTATTTTAGAACATGATAATGGTGTTCTTGCAGCAACCACTTCTTTTGGTAAAACCGTTGTTGGCGCGTATATGATTGCAGAAAGGAAAACCAATACTCTGATACTTGTTCATAATACGGAAATCCAGAAAAATTGGATTGAGGATTTAAATAAGTTTCTGGATATAAACGCTGAGTTACCGGAATATAAGACAAAAACAGGAAGAGTGAAAAAGAGAAAGAACATCATTGGAAAGCTACATGCCGGTCATAATTCGATGACTGGTATTATCGACGTTGCAATATTTTCCTCCTTGGGAAAAGGGGAAGAAATTAATCCCATGCTTGCGCAGTACGGAATGGTGATCATGGATGAATGTCATCATGGAGCGGCTCAGACGGTTGAAGATATTGTCGGTTCAGCAAAAGCGAAATATGTTTATGGCTTAACGGCAACTCCGAAATGGGAAGACGGACTGGAAAAGAAAGTTTTTATGCAGTTCGGTCCCATAAGATTTCGCTATACGGCAAAGGAAAGAGCGGAAAAACAAGGGATTGACCACTTTGTTTATCCAAGATTTACAAGGTTGGTCAGTGCATCGAATATAAAAGTTGCGGAGGCAAACAGGGCAGTTATTGAATGTGAATCCAGAAATGAACAGATTATTTTGGATATTGTAAATTGCATTCAAAATGGTAGAACGCCTCTCGTCCTAACCAAATATAAGGAACACGCTGAGCTTTTATATCAACGATTGCAGGGGAAGGCAGATCATGTTTATCTTTTGCAAGGAGGGGGCAGTGGAAAAGCTAAGGACAAGATGAGAATTCAAATGAGAGCGGTTTCGGATGCGGAGTCTATTGTCCTTGTTGCTATCGATAAATATATTGGCGAAGGCTTTAATTTTCCTCGTCTTGACACAATGATGCTTACCATGCCTGCAGCCGCAGAAGGAAATATTGAGCAGTTTGCCGGGCGTTTACATCGAGACTACGAAACAAAGACAGAAGTAATCATATACGATTATGTGGATTCTCATATACGTGTGCTGGAGAAGATGTATCATAAGCGCCTAAGGACTTACAAGAAAATTGGATATGAAATTTGCAATAATATTATTGTCGAAAAACAGAATGCCAATACTATTTTTGATATAGATACCTATGAAAAAGTATATGAAAAAAAGATTTGCTGGAGGCAAATAAGGAAATTATTATTTCCAGTCCCGGATTAAATCACGCCAAGGTTGAGGCTTTCGTAAAGCTTATAAAACAGAGACAGGAAGATGGAGTTAAGCTTACGGTAATAACCCTTAACCCGGAAGGATATCCTGAAGAAAAGATTGAAGATACAAAGAGACTTGTAGAGATACTTAAAAATTGTGGTGTCAGAATTAAGCTTCAGGAGCATATGCATGAACATTTTGCGATCATAGATGAAGAGATAGTATGGTATGGAAGTATGAATTTTCTATCACGAGCGAAAGCGGATGACAATTTAATGCGTGTAAAAAGTAAAGATGTAGCACAGGAGTTATTGGAAATAAGCTTTGGATAAGAAATATTGAAGGTTAGATGTTACGTTCCCAATTCAGGACGCACTGCGTCCTGAATTGGGCTGGACTCATTATTGATCCCTAATGAGAATTTCTGATAAAAAAGTTCTGGGTTTTACATGGAGGCGGAGAATTATAGAATTATACGAAAGCGATGTCATATAGTAGAAAAATGTCAATTGTTATGAAAATCAAGAATTTATAGTCTCTCTATGCTTGAAAAAAAGAGACGTATGACGAAAGCATCTGTAAACAAACGTCGTTCAGAGGACCCTTATGAATTGATGCACCAATCATATTAGCATCTGCACGCAGATACCTCACTAATATTAACAAGAAAACGAACTGCAGAAGATAATACAATTGATGTTATAAATTTAATTACTCAAGATAAATTCTTTAAAGAAGATATTTGTAAAAAGGCGAACTATTAAAAGTGGTAGCTTCGTAATTCCACAGCGTGTTAATGAGAATGGAGATCCTCTTCGGTTGGAAAAATCATACATCATGATGCGTAAGTTCGGCCTTATTCTGCTCAGGGATATTGTTGAAGATAAGGATACGCTCGTGCGTTGTGAGTTTATGCCATTCCTGACAGATGTGGATGAAAAGAATATTCGTGATAGATTCAAGAATACAGAGACAATTCCGGACGACGATATAAACACATCTGTTGACCAGACAAAACGTCTTATTATGGCTATAAAATAAAGATCTGCATTATCCGGAAGTGAAGGATGGATATTTCAGATACGACATAGTTTCGGAGTTTTTGAGGAAGCCGAGCAATGTTTTCCGGTGGAAAATATATGAATCAAACACACTTGGCAAGGGTAGTCTGTTGAGCTGGTATGCAGTTATCCTCTGCGAATGTATGGAAGGAAATAAGACCGGTCCAAAGCCATTCGTGGAATCGAGGCATCTATTTTATGGAGCCACATATCTTCTAGAATCAGTTGCTGACAAGATGGGTCTGACTCATGACTTGAAACAGTGCTTTCCGGATACGTATCAAAAGCTCCTCTCTACTCTGAGACCTTAAAGCAGGTGCAGTGGGGCAAGAATAAAGAGGACGATAAACTCCCCCAGATCAACCTCCTCTTGGTTTTTGGAGAGAAGTCGGGACTGCCCTTTTATTATGGTAAGCTCGCCGGGAACATACCGGATTCCAAGACGGTAAAGCACTTGCTTGAGGATCTGGATATCTTGGGTTTTGGCAAGACCAAGTTTGTGATGGATAGAGGATTCTACTCGGAGAATAACATCAACGGTCTTTACCGAGTGATATCATCAAGGATAAACGCAGTATCTACATCCATTACTACTACAGCATCGAAAAAGGTGCTGATGACGAGCAGGCTTTCGACAAGCGGATTACTGAGCTTTGCTCAGAGCTGCAGGAAGGCAAATTTGTCGAGGAGCATAAGAAAGCTTATGCGCAGTTCTTTGAAGTAAAGGACACAGCGGTACGAGGCAGGCGAGTCTACCACAAAGAAGAGGCCATCAAAGCAGCTCGTCGCTATTTCGGATACTTTGCTCTTATCACCAACGAGAAGATGGATGCCTTTATGGCCCTACATCTGTATCGGATGAAGGACATCGTTGAGAAGGCCTTCGGCAATATCAAGGAACGCCTTAACCTAAGACGGCTCCTGGTAAAAACCGAGAAGAATCTCGATGGTAAGATATTTACAGAGTTTGTCGCTCTTATTCTTATTTCTCATCTTGATCACAAGATGAGGGAAGCAAAGCTGTATAGAACTTACAGCATGCAGCAACTGCTTGACAGGCTCGATGTACTCGAGTGCTTTGAGGATGAGGGTCACAGGCTCAGGATTGGCGAGTTTACGACCAAGCAGGCTGATATATATGAAGCACTCGGAGTAGCGCTGCTAACCTCGTCATGTTAATCTGAGAATGCAGGATGTATGGTCTATTGACATAACGTATATTCCGGTTAAAACTGACTGGCTCTATCTGACGGCAATCATAGACTGGTTCTCCAGATATGTGCTTCAATGGGAACTCAGCGATAGCATGGAAATCGACTTCGTTATGGATACCAGCAAAAAGGCACTAAAAGTATCCACACCAGAGATCATGAACAGTGATCAGGGGAGCCGTTTTACCAGTCCACAATTCACAAAGATTTTTCTTGATGCTGGTTCGAAAATCAGCATGGATCATCGTGGCAGGGCTTATGATAATATCTTCGTGGAGCGGCTATGGAGAACAGTAAAATATGAGGACGTTTATCCACATGGCTACGAAACGCCACGGGAAGCCAGGATTGGAATTAGCAGATTCATGGCCTATTACAACCACGAACGGCCACACTCAAGCCTAGAGTACAAAACCCCGGAAGAGGTATACTGGGACAGGAAATGATTCTCCTGTCTCTCCCCTTTCCGGAGAGTAAGCGTGAATATATGAGCGGTCAAGGGTTCTTACAGAAGCTGCAAGCAGCAGACCCTTTACAACTCATATATCCACACTTAGTGGGTAACCAAGGGAGAATGGAGGAGTTTATCCCCTCCGGAATCCAACTTAAAAATCAAAAAAATTTGTCTTGACATAGGGGTTCACTTTACCTTTCGCTGGTTCTTGTGGGGCAGACAGAACTTTGGGATAAGCTCAGGCTGCAGAGATGCACAGCTATAACCCAGCGTATAGACATGAACATAGTACCTAAACCAATGGACCTTAGTGAAACAGGCCTATATATAAGAGCACATCTTGCCTATGCAGAAGCGAACGGAGAAATCTTCACTCCGGGTGCTGAAGAAAGCATCTACAAAGTATCTGCAGGCATTCCGAGAATGATAAATCGGATATGCGAGAAAAGCCTGATGTACTCGACACAGAATAAGAAAAAGCTGATAGATGAGCATGTGATCCGCTATGTGGCGGAGCATGAAATGGTGGGAGGTGGTATTGCATGATAACCTTCTGCTATAGAGACAGTAATAATAAGAGATGTATAGGTGAGATTTTTATTCTCTCGAATTATGATCCAATGGAAATGGAGATAGAGGCAAACGGCTGGACATTCCACGTAGTAGTTGGAAGGTTGGATCAGGGGCATTTCATATGCATACCTAACTGGAACATAGGTGGTGAGTTGGCTGGACCTGGTGATGTTCACTGGAACGAAGAGAGATTGCTGCAGACCACAATACTCCATCCTGATAATGTAAAGGCGGTAGTCAGTGGTATTGCAGAAGCAGCCAGATGGATTGAAAAGTATCATACGGATGTGTGCGGCTAACGCCGCACAGTCCGTTAGAATCTGCAGACAGACAAATGAGAAGGTTTGTGACAGCAAGTGATGTTAGACCCGTGACAGCGGGAGAAATTAGGAACATAACTGATAAGGACGGGCTTTATAGAGAATAGGTGTTGTGGATGCTAGGCAAAACGATTGTTTGGGAAAAAAGAAAATCAACGCTCAGAATGCGGCTCATCCAAGTACTGATGCTGTGTGGAGGAATGAGTCTATTGGCAGTAGGGATCGTATCTTATATGACGATACGGATGATACAGAATAACAGACTGTTGGACAGCATGAGGATCTATGTGGATCAAATGACGCAGAATACGGATAATGCGTATTTCGATATTCTCAACATTGCCAGTCAGATGGGACCAAACGGTTTGATCGGCACAGTGCTGGAAACATATTTGGATGCAAACGACAAGTATGAGAAATATATGGGACAGAAGTCTTTGCGTACTGAATTGATCCGGCTTGGATATATCAACCTTAAGTTGGTAGGAGCAAATTATTTTGACTCGGCAAAGGGAACGCCGATCGTCAGGCATCTGACTTTTAGGGATGTGGGGAAGTCATATATCGGCAATCCGGAAATCCTGCAAAGTGCCGGTAACCGTATCCATTCCATTCATCCGTCCAAGTTATCCAATCCGCAAACGTTCGTATGTTCTGCGGAGCGGAGGGACTCTTTTGGAACGGGAAATCTTGTGGATACATATGTGGAGATTGAAGTCCCTACCGATCTGACGGGTTACTCCGAGAAGAAGGGACCGTATACCATTTTGCAGATGGATGAGAAGGGCTTTGTTAAATTCAGCAACAATCCTGTGATCGTGCAGGGGCAAAGATTGTCTGTGGGCGGAATGGACAGATCCTCCTACAAGGTGATCGAGAGAGAGGGATTTAAAATACTCCTGTATCGCAGCAAGATCGGATATGTAAACGGGGTGGCAGTTCCGGATAACCTGTACAAGAAAGACGTTAACCGTTGGTGGGGCAAAATTTTTTTCGTCATTATAGGAACCTTTTGTATTTTTTTGATTTCGGTCGTCTACCTATATCGTCTCGTATGTATCCCTCTGAACAGCTTTCGAAAGCAGATGATACGCATCGGAACCGGACAGTTTGATGAGGGAAGGAAAGCTTTTGAGATTGAGGAATTCGACTCTTTGATGCAGGAGATCGATCAGATGAGAAATCAGATCGAAAATCTGATCCATGGTATTGTAGAGAAGGAGAAGAATATCCAAAGAACATCGTATGAGAAATTATTGTATCAGATCAATCCGCATTTTTTGCTTAACACACTCAATTCCGTTCAATGGATGGCGCAGATGAAAAAACAAAAGGAAATCGGAGACTTTGTACAGAAACTCAAAGTATTGCTTGCATATAATCTCGGGAAGGAAGGGGCGGCGACAACCTTGCGCGAAGAAATCCGCATATTGGAGAAATATGTGGCACTGCAGCAGGTGAGATATGATTTTATCTTTGAAATAAATGTGGAGGAAGGAAAGTATTTGGATCAGCCGACGGTACGGATGCTCCTCCAGCCGCTGGTAGAGAATGCGATCCGTTACGGCCTGGGAGATGAAGAGCGGATCCGGATGCAAGTGTTCCGGGATAAGAAGCGTTCCTATACGGTCATTACGATACAGGACAGCGGTCAGGGGCTTTCCGAAAGGGAGATCCGGGAGATCAACGAACCATTTGACTATGATGTGGAAAGCAGGGAGACAGAGAATCGGGGGATCGGACTGCGTTATGTGAAAGCGGTCCTTAGCTCATTCTACGAGGGAGAAACGAGCCTGTTTGTGAACAGCAAGAAAGGCGAAGGAACAAAGATAACGATACTCCTGCCATTTTCGACTGACGAAGGGAGGGAAAGGGGAGAACAGAAGTGAAGGTTTTAGTTGTAGATGATGATAAGCTTGCAAGGAAGGGGCTGATCGCCGTAATGGAATGGGAAAAGTACGGTTTCCGGGTAGAGGGAGACGTACAAAACGGCAGAAAGGCGCTGGAATTTTTAGATTCCCACGATGTGGACATTGTTTTCACAGACATTGATATGCCCGAGATGGACGGATTGACCTTGATGCAGGAATGCAAAAAGCGCTATCCCAACGTGCAATTCGTTATCTTTTCCATGTATGAAGATTTCCGGTACGCACAGACCGCGATCAGAATGGGAGCGTTGGATTACATATCGAAGATCAGCTTTGATGTAGAGGAGTGCGGGCAGATCCTTCAAGGAGTTCAAAAAAAATATTTGGAGACGGAAAGAAAGGCTGGCGCGGTCTCACAGAAGAATGACAGCTTGTCGGAGGGGGATGGAAAAATTTTCCATGATCTTGAAAACGAATGGATGTCCTCCGTGTGGCTGTTCGATGACGACAGACTTGCCGAACTTTCGGAAAAAACAAGACAGCTAAGCTTGCGGAGCGCGGAGCGGATATTTATCAAAGCCTTTACCGTTTTCATCAGATGCTTGGAAGACAAAGAGAACAGTTCCCGGTATTGAATGATGTGGATGAGATGCTTCGGTGGATAGACCAATGGAGACAGCAACTCTACGAAGAATGCGAGGACATGAAAAATAAAGATGACATCCACACGTTTGCTTACGTGATCAAGTATGTGAAAGCGAACGTAAGTGAAAATATCAAGTCTGAGGATGTAGCGGATCGAATCGGAATGAGCAGAAGTTACTTTAGTACCCGTTTTCGGGAAATGACGGGGGAAACCTTTCACAGCTTCCTGATCGGACAGAAGTTAAGGGAGGCAAAAAGACGTATTGAAGAAGGAACGGACAGTATCACAATGATCGCATCCGACCTTGGCTACGATCATTTTCACTATTTTACGAAGATGTTTTTGAAGCAGTATGGATGTACGCCAAGTGAATACAGAGAGTCAAAAAAATGTTCGAAATAATTCGGACATTTTTTTTGCGGGAAAAAAGATGCGATAAACAAAAAACAGATCGGTCTTTTGACATTTCCGGAAACAACACATACTTGTTCTATCAAAGGGAAAGGAGGAGAAATGAATGTACATTAAAAGATTTGTCAAACACTATTATATTATGCTGATACCGGCTCTGTTATGGCTCTTTTTTTTTTTCAGCATTGTTCCGATGTTCGGCATCGTTATGGCATTTCAGGACTACAACCCGGGGAAGGGAATTCTCCATTCTAAATTTATAGGGTTCGGCAACTTCACCTACATGTTCCAAATGAACGACGTCAAGCAGGTGCTGGCAAATACGGTGGTTATAGCAGTGGGAAAGATCATAGGAAATATCATCGTTCCTCTTGTATTTGCGATCTTGTTCAATGAGCTCTGTCTGAAGAGGCTGAAAAGACCGATCCAAACGATCGTCTATCTTCCGTATTTCTTGTCATGGGTCATACTGGCAAAGATCGTGCTGAACATTTTCGGTTATACCGGACCGATCAATCAGCTCATTGGGCTGTTCCACGGAAAAGCAATCAATTTCTTCGGAGAGCCGAAGCTCTTTCAGCCGATGATCATCGGCACGGATATTTGGAAGGGATTTGGGTATAATGCGGTCGTTTACTTGGCGGCGATCCTCGGAGTAGATCAAAATTTATATGAGGCTGCGGCGGCAGACGGAGCGGGGAGATGGAAGAGAATATGGCACGTAACACTGCCGGGCATTCGGACAACGGTCGCTCTGCTGGCGATCCTTTCCCTTGGGAATATCTTAAATGCCGGTTTTGATCAAATTTACAATCTGTATAATCCGCTCGTATATTCTACAGGAGATATTATAGACACTTGGGTATACAGGGCAGGCTTACAGAATTTACAGTTTTCTCTTGCTACGGCAGTGGGATTGCTGAAATCGGTAGTCAGTGTCTTTCTGATCGTTATCGGATATAAGCTGGCAGATCGGTTTACGGGGTATAAAATTTTTTAGGAGGAGCGTTATGGTAGAGAACAGAGGAATCGGATCAAAAATATTTGATGTAGTGAACGTTGTCGTTCTCGTTGTCATTACGCTGCTTTGCATACTTCCGGTCTGGTATGTGCTTTGTGTCTCGTTGAGCAGCAAGGAGGCGGTCAGCGCCGGACAGGTCGCCTTTTGGCCGGTAGGCTTCAATATATTGTCCTATAAAAAGATATTGTCAGAGCAAGGCTTTTTGACTTCTTTTCTTGTTTCGATCAAGCGAGTCGTGCTTGGAACGGCGGTAAGTGTGATCTGCATCCTGCTTGCGGCATATCCGTTGTCAAGGACGAAGAAGCAGTTTCCGGGAAGAGACAAGGTCATGTGGATCTTTATTTTCTGCATGCTTTTTAACGGAGGTACAGTACCATGGTACATCACGATGAAAAGCTATCACTTGATGGACAGTATATGGGGCCTCGTCCTCGGAATGGGGCTTCAGGTGTTCAATGTAATTCTTGCGGTGAACTTCTTCAAAAACCTGCCTGCGGAGCTTGAGGAAGCGTGCTTTGTGGATGGAGGAGGACCATGGAAATGTATGTTTTTCATTTTTCTGCCGTTGGCAAAGCCGATGATCGCAACGATCTCTCTTTTTACGATCGTTACCTACTGGAATGAGTTTTTCCAAGGAATGGTGCTGAGCACAAAGCAGTCCAGCTATCCGCTTCAGACATATATCCAGCAGATGGTTGTAACATTGGATTTTTCCTCGATGAACGCGGATCAGATCGCGCAGGCGATGAAGCTGAACAATCTTTCACTGGATGCGGCGAAAATATTTGTGGCGATGATCCCGGTACTGATCGTTTATCCGTTTTTACAAAAGTATTTTGTTTCAGGAATTACTCTTGGATCCGTGAAGGGTTAAGCCATATCATATTACAAAATAAGGAGGATGTATATGAAAGGTAAGAAGACAATGAAAAAATTGATCGCCGTAACCGGAGCGGTAGCAATGGCTGTAACATTGCTCGGCGGCTGCGGCGCAAAGAAGGAGAAGGAGGAGCAAAGTGCCGTGAGGGAAGCGGCAGGGACGGCGAAGGAAGATTTGCCCTTGGCAAAATATGAAAGCCGGTGACAGTGCACTTGGGAGGAAAGATGAACCCGAACGCCAAGCTCCCGGCAGGGATGTCCTATGAAAAAAATCCGTACATCGATATGCTCCAAAAGGATCTGAATATCAACGTTGTTTACGACTGGGTAGTTTCTCTGTCCGACTGGGATGAAAAGATGAGTCTTTGCATCGGAAGCAATACGATACCGGAGCTGATGAGTGTGAACGCGACACAATATCGTTCTATGTTGAAATACGATTTGATCCAGCCGCTTGATAAATATTATGACGACTATGCTTCGGATGCCTTGAAAAGCTATGTGAAGTCGGGCGGTGAGGAGCTGCAGAAGGTGATCACCAACGATAAGGGTGAGATGATGGCAATTCCTGCCCCCAATCTTATCTCAGGCGGCATCAATGAAATGTGGATTCGGCAGGATTGGCTGGATGCTCTCGGACTTCAGGCGCCGAAAACATGGGATGATATGATCAAGGTTGCGCAGGCGTTTGTCACGCAAGATCCGGACGGGAACGGACAAAATGATACGATCGGTATTTTAGGACCCGGAAATTCAGATCACTTAAACGGGATCGGAGGAAATCAGTTCGGTCTTGATCCTTTATTCAGCAGCTTCCAGTCGTACCCGCAATATTGGCTGAAAGGAAAGGATGGGAAGGTACAGTACGGTTCTATCCTTCCGGAGACAAAGAAGGCACTGGAGAGTATTTCCAAGTTGTACGCGCAAGGGTTGATCGATCCGGAAATGCTTGTAAGAAATGACAGCAAGGAGCCTCTTCTTGCAGGAAAGGTCGGCATTTTCTTCGGACCGTGGTGGTGTGCATACACCTTTGCCGATACGACCTTATCAGGATCGGCTGACTGGAGAGCATATTTTGCACCGCTGTCCACGGATAATAAATTTTATACGCACATGGCAGAACCGACAAGCCAGTTTGTCGTGGCAAGCAAGGACTGCAAAAATCCGGAGGCTGCATTTAAGATCATCAACTATATCATTAAGAACGAGCAGCAGTGGGTAGTGGATGGAGTCACATCCACAGAGATGGGAACGGCAGACTTCTATCCTCTGTATAATACATATGACAATGCAAACGAGATTGAAACTTCCTATGATATTTTGACTAAGTATCTGGAAGGAAAGACAAAAATTGAGGACGTGGACTTCTCCACACATAAGCTTCTGAAAAATGATATGGAGGCGATCACACAGTTAAAGAAAGAGCCTTATGATGATTTCAGCCTCAAAAATTGGAATTTGGACAGTGATTTGGCAAAAGGAAATCTTCCGAGACTTGTTGCGATCATGGTAGGCGCCGCACCTCTTGTAAAAGACAAGTATGAGCCGGTTTACAATGCTTACAACGGACAGACGGAGACAATGTCTGCGAAATGGTCTAACTTGAAGAAGATGGAAGAAGAGACCTTTGCAAAAATCATTATGGGGAAGGCGGACATCAGCGAATTCGATAAATTTGTAGCGAACTGGAAGAGTCAGGGCGGAGATCAAATACTTAAGGAGATCAACGCAGAGTTAAAGAAATAGCAGGAAGCGGACGTATCAAAACGGGCGGGAGCAAAAAACGGAGACCCGATACCTTTGCAAAAGGTGGGTACTGCACAGCTCCTGCCTGTTTTATTCAAAGGACAAGGAGGACAACTATGAAGCTAGGCGTATTATCAGTAGCTTTAGGTGAAAAGACATTGGAGGAAGCCTGCCGGTGGTTGAAGGCAAGAGATGTGGATATGATCGAGATTGGAACAGGCGGATACCCGGGGAAGAGCCATTGTGATCCGAAGATCTTACTGGAGGATGAAGAGCAGTTCCGGATATTTGTGGATACCTTGAAGGAATATGACCTTCAGGTCAGTGCATTAAGCTGCCACGGAAACATGGTCCATCCGGACGAGGAGACGGCAAAAAGGTTCAGAAACGATTTTATTGCAACTTTGCAGCTAGCGGAGAAAATGGGAGTTCATATCATCAATACATTTTCGGGCTGCCCGGGAGGATCGGAGAAGGATGCGACGCCAAACTGGGTGACGTGCCCGTGGCCGGACGATTTTTCAGACATCCTCCGCTACCAGTGGGAGGATGTGCTGATCCCGTTTTGGGCGGAGTATACGAAGCTTGCGGAGCAGTTCGGAGTTGACAAAATTGCTCTTGAAATGCACCCGGGATTTTGTGTTTACAATACAAAAACCTTGTTAAGACTTCGCAAGGAGGTAGGATCCGCCATTGGAGCCAATTTTGATCCGAGCCATTTGATATGGCAGGGGATGGATCCGGCTCAATGTATTCGTGAGCTTGGAAAGGAGAATGCGATTTTTCACTTTCATGCAAAGGATACGAGGGTCAATCCATATGAGACGGCGAAAAACGGCGTACTCGATACGGAGCATTATCAAAAGGAGCTTGAACGCTCATGGATCTTCCGTACAGTTGGTTACGGGAACGGAGAGGAGTACTGGAGAAATATTTTGTCGGAGCTGCGCCTTGCCGGATACGATCATGCGGTCAGCATTGAGCATGAGGATAGCCTGATGTCCGGAGAGGAAGGGCTTGACAAGGCGATCCGGTTCTTAAATCGTATACTGATCCGTGAAAAACGAGGCGAAATGTTCTGGGCGTAGCTGAAACAGGAAGGGATAAGGATAGACAGATGGAAGGAGAAAAAGTAGTATACGGACTCATCGGATACGGCGGAATGGGAGGGTGGCATGCCGAGCTGCTCTCAAAAATTGAAGAGATCGTTTTCGCCGGAATATGGGATATTAAGGAGGAAGCAAGAGAGAGGGGGCTCAATCATCGTTTTCACGTGTATGAGAGTGAGGAAGCGTTGCTCTCAGATAAGAAAATTGATGTGATCCTTGTGGCAACGCCGAACGATCAGCATCTTCCAATCGCAAGGCGTGGAGTCATGGCGGGCAAACATGTCGTTTTGGAAAAGCCTGCCGTACTGTCTTCGGAGGAGCTGCAGGAGTTAGTAATGCTGCGGAGGATATACGGGAAAATCATTACCGTTCATCAAAACCGAAGATGGGATGACGACTATCTGACTGTAAAAAGGATATGCAAAGAAAAAAAGCTCGGAGAAATTTATCGGATCGAAAGCAGAGTACACGGTTCCAGAGGAATTCCGGGAGATTGGAGGCGGATGAAGGAGCACGGAGGAGGCATGGTGCTGGACTGGGGCGTTCACCTTCTCGATCAAATCCTTCTTCTGACAGAAGGAAACGCTTTGAGATCCGTGTACGCCACGTTGACAAATGTGACAAACAAAATCGTGGACGACGGCTTTTGCGCGACTCTTTTGTTTGAAAACGGGCTGCAGGCTGTAGTGGAAGTCGGCACCAGTAATTTTGTCTCTCTTCCCAGATGGTATGTACTTGGCGAAAACGGGACGGCAATTGTGGAAGACTGGGATCTGAGCGGAAGAATGGTGCTTGCAACGGGAGTGAATGAAAAAGATGTTGTGCCGGTGAGAACAGCGGCAGGTCTGACAAAAACGATGGCTCCGAGACGGGAGGATACGATCCATACTGTCTCACTTCCGATGGAACGAGGAGAAGTGATCGAGTTTCACAAAAACGTCGCCCGATCCGTGCTTGGACAGGAAGAACCGATCGTTACACTGGATCAAGTGGGCAAAGTCATCCGCGTAATGGAGGCGATCTTCCAATCAGCAGAGAAAAATCAAGTTGTTTTCTTTTCTTGACAAACGGGGTAGAGACAGCATGGGGGGCATATCGGAAGAGCAACGACACATCGGGGCGATAGTAAAATGTCATCACGGCAAAGAATGTGTAAGGAGTACAAGCGTGCTGTAAACAAAGGAGGAGGCTTTCATGAAGCAAATAAAAATCGGCACATGTATACCGGGAAATAAAGCTGAGATATTTTTGGAAATATGAAGGATAAAGGATTCGAGACGTTTTCTATTAACTTTCACATGGAGCTGGAAGGAACGGATCTTGAGAAGCTCGCAGAGAAAGCAAACAGGATACTGGAAAACAGCGATGCGAAGGTGTCAACGATCGGCTATTATTGCAATCCGATCCAGTATCCGGAGCACAGGAAAAACTTGGAATATGTAATCGCAAATGCGCCCAAATTCGGAGCAACTTGTGTAAGCACGTTTGCAGGAGCTTACGAGGGCAAGCCGGTGGATGCGTCATTTGACGAGTTTGGAAAGGTTTTTCGGGAACTGGCGGATATGGCGGAGGAAAAGGGAGTAAAGCTTGGAATTGAAAATTGCCTCATGGACGGATCATGGCAGAGTGCCACATGCAATATCGGATTTCATCCGGATGCGTGGGAGGTGATGTTCCGGGAAGTTCCAAATGAAAATTTCGGGTTGGAATGGGAGCCGACGCATCAGATGGTGCAACTGATCGATCCGGTTGCACAGTTGAGAAAATGGTGTAAAAAAATTGTTCACATCCACGGAAAGGACGCGACGATCGACCGGAGCGGGATAAAGACAAACGGAATATTCGGAAAGTCGCCCTTTGTATGGCATCGACTTCCCGGCTTCGGAGATACAAACTGGACGGATGTGATCTCCATTCTTCGTCAGAACGGATATGAGGACGACATTTGCATCGAAGGATACCATGATCCGGTTTACAGCGGAGAGTGGGAAATGACAGGACAGCTTCATTCCCTGCAATATTTGAAATGGTGCAGAGGCGGAGAATTCGCGGCAAATCCGTGGGAGAGATCAAGGCTGCCTTATCGGAGAAAGAAAATCAAGATTGATTTACAGGGTAACCTGTAGGAAAGGAAACCGGGATGAAAAAATTAAAAGCAGGAATTGTCGGCTGTGGCGGGATCGCCAACGGAAAGCATATGCCGGCTATGAAAAAAAGCGGACTTTATGAGCTCGTTGCCTTTTGTGACATCGTCATTGAAAAGGCGGAGGATGCTAAAGAAAAATTCGGAGAAAAGGACGCTGCAGTATTTGAAGATTACAAGGAGCTGTTAAAGCTTGATCTGGACGTCGTTTATGTGACGACACCGAACCGCTCTCATGCGAAAATATCGATTGCGGCGATGGAGAGCGGGAAGGACGTTATGTGTGAAAAGCCGATGGCGAAAACATATGCGCAGGCCTTGGAAATGCTGGAGACATCCAAACGTACCGGGCGTATTCTCCAGATCGGATACCAGAACAGATACCGGGCGGATTCGTCCTATCTGCATAAGCTTTGTGAAAAGGAAGAACTTGGAGACATATATTTTGCGAAGGCTCATGCGCTGCGCAGAAGAGCGGTGCCTACGTGGGGCGTATTCCTAAATGAGGAAGAGCAAGGCGGAGGTCCGCTGATCGATATCGGGACGCACGCTTTGGATCTGACGCTTTGGATGATGAACAATTATGAGGTGGAGTCCGTGACCGGTTCGGTCTTCCACAAGCTTTCCGACTCGGACAACCAAGGAAACGCTTTCGGAAACTGGGAACCGGAGCAATTTACAGTGGAGGATTCCGCATTTGGCTTCATCAAAATGAAAAACGGAGCGGTGATCGAGCTGGAATCTTCTTGGGCGTTGAATATTTTGGACGGAGAAGAAGCGAAAACAACCTTGTGCGGAACGAAAGGCGGGGCAGATATGAAGGGAGGGCTTCGTATCAATTGTATCCACGAAAATATGCCGGTCGTTGAGATCCCGGATCTTTCGGGAGGCGGAGTTGATTTCTTCAGCGGCGGCTCTAAATCAGCAGGGGATATTGAGCAGGAGCATTTCTACGATGTTGTCGTAAACGGAAGAGAACAGATCGTCAAGCCCGAACAGGCGCTTGTTGTTACAAGAGTGCTGGAGGCGATTTACGAGTCGGCAAAATCAGGAAAAACAGTTTACTTTTCCTAACGAAAATGTGTCAAAAGAGGAGCGACAGATGGATGAAATAAAATTGAGGCAACTGCTTGGATCGATGTCCCTTCGGGAAAAGATCGGGCAGATGATACAGCTTACGGGGAGCTATTATGAAAAAGCGCTCGATGCTGAGGGAGATGCCGATACGGTGATGACGGGAAATGAAGTGGAAGGGCAGATCCCTTCATGGGTGTTTCAGACGGCCGGTTCCGTACTTGGTACGATCGGAGAAGAAAAAATAAAAAATATACAGAAGGCTTATCAAAAAGCACACCCCCACGGTATTCCGCTCTTGTTTATGGCGGATGTTATTCACGGCTGTTCGACAATCTTTCCGATCCCCCTTGGGCAGGCGTGCAGTTTTCACCCGGAGCTTGTAAAAAAATGTGCCGCCGCTTCTGCGAGAGAGGCGGCGGCCCAAGGGCTTCGTGCGACCTTTCCCCTATGATCGACGTGTCCGCCGATCCGAGGTGGGGAAGGATCATGGAATCCTTCGGGGAGGATCCGTATTTGAACGGTACGCTCGGCAAGGCGATGGTTGAGGGCTACCAGGAAGAGCCGAAAGGAGATCACCATGAGCTGGCAGGATGCTTGAAGCATTTTGCAGGCTACGGGGCGGTCAGTGCAGGAAGGGAGTACAACGATGTGGAAATGTCTCAAAGAACATTCTTTGAGCAATATTTAAAGCCGTTTCGAGAGGCGATAAAGGCCAATCCTTCCATGGTCATGACAGCCTTTCATGCGATCGACCGCGTTCCGATCAGCAAAAACGAAGACCTACTGAAAAAGACGCTGCGGGATGATATGGGCTTTGACGGAGTCCTTATTTCCGACTGGGGATCAATCGGTCAGCTAGAGGAGCAGCATGTGGCTGCCGATCAGAGAGAATGTGCGGTTTTCGGGCAAAATGCAGGTATCGACATTGATATGATGAGTCGGGCGTATATGGAGCATTTGGAAGAGCTTGTTCTGGATGGCAGTATCCCGATGGAGGAAATCGATGAAAGTGTCTGGAAGATTCTGTGCATGAAAAATGACCTCGGCTTGTTTGAAGATCCGTTCTCTGGAATGGGAGACGTAGAAATACTGTCCGAGGAGACAAAACAGCTTGCCAAGGAGTGTGTCATGGAGGGGTGCGTCCTTCTGAAAAATGAAGAAATGCTCCCCTTAAAGGATGATGGAAAAAAAGTATATTGGGTCGGACCGTATACAAGCTCCCGCCAATTTTTGAGCAGATGGTCCATATTCGGTAAGCGTGCGCATGTGGAGACGATCGAGAGCGTTTTGAAGAAAAAGGGAAAGCAAGTCGACTGCATAACGGGGAGCACGATTTTGACGAAGAAGGAGGCGATGCAGTGGGACGTATGGGGACCGGAGGAGGAGACGATCGAAAAGCAGCTTGCTGATGAAGAGAAGAAGCTTGCATCAATCTCACCGGAGGACACAGTCGTCTTAGTTGTCGGGGAACACGAGATCCAGTCCGGGGAAGCTGCCAGCAGAGCTTTTTTGGAATTACCGAAGCCTCAAAAGGATCTGTTCGATAAGGTGTGGGCAAGGACAAAAAATATCATCACTGTACTTGTGACCGGTCGTCCGCTGGATGTGAGAAAGCTGAGCGAGAAATCAAAAGCGTTTCTTGTGGTGTGGCGTCCTGGAACGATGGGCGCTGAGGCAATCGTCGATCTCGTATACGGAGACGGACAACCTTCGGGAAAGCTTGCCGTAAGCTTTCCGTACAGTGTCGGGCAATGTCCGGTCACTTATTGGGATATGACGACAGGACACCCGATGAAGCATGAAAAAGACCGTTTCAGCAGCAGGTATATGGATATTCCGAACACACCGTTGTTTCCATTCGGATTCGGACTGACTTACACGAGCTTTACCGTCAAAGATATTCGAGGGACGGTTACGGAAGGTAAGTATGCCTCGGTAACGTGTATAGTCAAAAATACGGGACAGATAAAAGGGACGGAAGTCGTGCAGTGCTATGTACGCACAAAGCTTGCCGATGTTGTCCGACCGGAAAAAGAGTTGATCCGTTTCCGTCGAGTGACCTTGAACCCGGGAGAGGAACAGAACATACAGTTTACGATTCCGAAGGAGGAATTTTCCTTTTACGACAGGCATATGAATAAAATAGTAGATGGTATTTTGTTTCAGCTCCTTGTGGGGACAGACAGTACGGTAAATGATGGCTGTGACATTTATTTTGAATGATCAGCCGGGGAAGGCTTGGATTTTCTAAATATAACGGTGACGACAGTGTCGAAGGCAACGCAAACAAAGGGGGGGCAGACGGAAAGCCCTACTCATTTGCCGTTGCATTTTGCGATAAACGGCCAAGGCTAATTGTTCATAAGATCCATTCGTCCCCATATGGGAGGGGAAATAGAAGAAATACCCTTTACAGGAACGGCTTCGTAATTTTTATAGATATGAGGCATATTTTTTTGAATGACGGTGGAATCGCCCGCCTCAAGGACAATATCCGTCTCTCCAATCGGAACTGTAAGCCGCCCCTCCAACACATAGATCATCTCCTCAGAATGATGGTGGATCGGCTGATCGGAATCTTGGGAGCGGGCAGCGATCTCAAAAGAAATGAGCATCGCTTCCGGTGAATACGCCGGTGACGGAAGCGGAGTCAGAAACCGGTAAGACACATTATGATCTTCGGAGTAGGTGATGATCTGTTGATCCTTTCGGATCGTCAGATTGCCCATAATCTCCAGATCATCCAGCAGCATGTACAGCGGCACTTGAACGGCTTGGGCAATTTTTCGCAAAGCGGAAAATGACGGATCGATCTCTTTTCTCTCAACCTGAGAAATATAGCTGATCGACATACCGGACAATTCTGCCAGTTCTTTGATCGTCATCTTCTGTTTTTCCCTATACTCTCTTATTTTCAACATGGCGAATCTCCGATCAGATGATATTTTACAAAACTATTTATAATTCTATCTTAATTATAATAGATGCAGTATTATCTCTACGAATCAATCATGAATCCCTGTCTTTGCTGGCAGGCACCGTTTTAATCTGCTCATTGCGAAAAAAGGGAGCATCAGCATAAAGAGAGAAACGACTGCAACAAAGAACAGGGCAATAAGACCAATGATCTTATCGGGATTATCTTCAAGCCGCATGCTGAAATAATTTGTGTTAATCCTGATCAATGAAATGCTTTCTCTATCTCCTCAGAAATACCAGCTATTGAGTTTTCAAAAGATGTTGACAGATTGCCACCATCATCTGTCAAAACTTTCATTGAGAGCGCATATTCCGACTTTGAAAATTGACCCATTGCAAAGTATACCAGCAAAGAATTTGAAAAATCAAATCTTGCATATCTCAAATTGAAATTGAAATAGTAAATACAATGTGTTATACTGATTCACAGTGTTTTAGCCACTATAAGCTCATAGAAAAGATAAAGGTGAACGACATGGCAATGAATTATAACAAACTCTGGAAGCTGTTAATTGATAGAAATTTGATGAAGAAAGATCTGCGTGAAATGGCCGACCTTTCGACTAATGTGATTGCCAAAATGGGAAAAAATGGAGATGTTTCCACGGAAGTTCTCCGGAAAATTTGTAAAGCCTTAGACTGTGGTCTGGATGATATTGTGGAAATAATGCCAGACCTCGAATCGAGTACCGAAAATGGGACAGGCAATGCCGTACAATAAGAATGGAGTCATGGGGAATGAACAGAAAAGAGTACAGTGCCGGTGCTGTAAAGCATGCTTTCTGGTTTATGGAATTCCGCAAGGTGGTTGCTCTTCGTCTGGCGGGGAATAGCTGGGAAGAAATAAAGCAGTTAAGTGAAAATGAAAACATCTTCGGAGCGCCGACAAGGACGCGTGCGATACAGATTTTCAATACCGTATCCGCGAGGGTGAAAAGTCTGGATGACAGTTTCTATCCCATCTTTGAGGCATGTGACCTGGCGTCTCAGAAGCTATTTGCTTTGCTCGCAGCAATGACCTACGATGTGCTGTTTGGTGAGCTGGTTTATGAGCTGGTCCGGGAAAAAATGATCATTGGCAGTAATGAACTGGCGGACAGCGATCTTCGGATTTTCTTTAAGGGCAAACAGCAGCAGAGTGAGAAAGTAGCCAAATGGACAGAGGCGACGATCAAGAAGCTGATGGTTTCTTATAAATCCATGCTTTATGAAGCTGGAGTGACCAACAAAGCGAAGAAAGTCCGCGAAATTTATAAGCCATTACCCGATCCAGCGATGGAACGATGGCTGAAGGAGCAGGGTATGAATTATCAACTGAAAGCGATTATGGGGGTGAGATGATGGCAGGACTGGAGGAAAGGCTTGACAAGATGGAGGCTGCCATCCATAAGCCTACATTTCGGGAAAACAGCGGAAGGGCGAACGAGGTCAACTTCTGGGTGTTCGATTACGATCCAGCCAGAGAATTGGAAGTGCGCAAACGTGTCGATTCTATGAAAAAGAAAAACGCCAAGGGCACGGACGGATTTAAACTCCTTGTCTTCGATCTCTATGACATGATTATGGAGTATCTGGAAGAGCGGGATTTTGTGACTGCCTACGGTCGTTACGGAAAGAGACGCGGTTTTGACTACATCATTCGCGCAGTCTCTACATCTTTGAAGATGAACGAAGACGACAGCATCCTGATATGCCCATAAGATGATGACGGAAGGTCTGGTAAAAGAGGCCGGGAGATTCCGCAGCGGCAATGTCGGCGTATATGCCGGGGATCGCTTGATTCATGCCGGTACATCGGCAAGGTATGTCCCGGACCTAATTTCGCAGTTAATGACATGGCTAAAGGAATCCAAATACCATCCGCTGGTAAAAGCTGTATCTTCCACTATGAGTTTGAATTCATTCATCCCTTTGCGGATGGGAACGGACGAGCCGGACGGCTTTGGCAGTCGCTGATTCTTCAGAAATGGAATGATCTCTTTGCGTGGCTGCCGGTGGAAACTCTGGTGCATGAGAATCAGGAAGAGTACTACCGCGTACTGCAGAAGGCAGACAAGGCGGGAGATTCCACAGAGTTTGTGGAGTTCATGCTGGGCATGATTCGGAATGCACTAAAGGAACTGCGCGACAATCAGAATCATGGTACCAATGAAGCCAATGCTGAAGCGAATGAAGCCAATCGTGAAGCCAATGAAGCTAAAGGTGGAACAATCGAGGATCAAATCCTGCGGCTCATTCGGGCAAATCCTAAAATCTCGCAGACACGGATTGCGGAAGAGATCGGCGTTTCCCGCTCTACGATTCAAAGAGCCTTTACCAAGCTGATGGAGGGCGGACTGGTTCGGAGAAGCGGCGGAACACGGGGATTATGGATCATACAGGAGAAACACGGATATGGCAGAGCTTAACCTAAACAAATCATTGACCGGCTGAATGACGAGTTTACGGGAGATACCCGGAAACTCATGTGTTGGTATGATGATAAGGCAGAGTTCGCGGAGGATATAGATTCTGTCGAACTGGAGAATGCCAAAGTCTACTGGCTGGAGCCTGACAATCAGTTTATGATAAAGCGCTTTCTGGAGCGCGAGGATACGAGCACGAACTACTTAATCTATGCGCCGTTTCCGAAGCCGGATGTAAAAGACAACCACTTGGAAGATACGCTGTTAATAAATTTCTCTCGGAAATGGAGAAATACGATCTTCAAAGCCCTTTCTGGAAGCTCTGCGAGCAACAGTTTGGCTATACCGATGCAAAACCGACCTTGGAGAAGCTGGTTGTTACGATGTTTGTGACGGCAACGGCAAGACAGCTGGGAAGCGCTGTGCCGCAGGATTGGAAGCACTACGTCTCCTATAAGTCCGGCAATATCATAGCCTTTCTGGACAGCTTGATGAACAGTGTGTTGTACAGCGAGCGTTTTGACGAATTATCCCATCAGCTCTCCGTATTGCCCTCTTATATGCGGCTTGGTATGGGCGGCCTTGTTGCCGCATCAAACCCTCACGATGACGGATGATTACCGTGTACTGGCGGATGATGTGCTCTGCAATGATCTTGTCGGCAGAGAGAAGGTGCTGCAACAGCATCAGGAAAACGGTATCTGCGTCCGCTTTGATGAAATCAAGGGCCTAAAGAAAAATGAGCTGCGCGACATTTTCACCGGCAAGCAGTTGGTCTATGTCTATCACAACCAGATTGATGCGCGCGGTGACAAGGCAACCACGGAAGACGAGGTGTTCGTTGCCTGTAAGGAAGCGATCTGTGAAATCATAGAACTGATCCGCAAAATTTCGGCCAATGCGAATACCTATCGCTTCTTGGTGACATCGGATCACGGTTTCATTTACAAGCGGGACAAGCTTTCCGAGAGCGAGAAGATTGGCGCAATCAGTGATAAAAAGGCCTTTATCAATCGTAGGTTTGTTGTAGCCCGTGAGGCGGTGGCAGAAGATGGCGTCAAGAGTCTTTCTATGGGGAAGATCTTGGATAATGACGATGCAAAGGTCGTTTCCTTTCCGGTCAGCGACAATGTGTTCAAGGTTGCCGGCGGCGGACAAAACTTTGTCCATGGCGGATCATCTCCGCAGGAAATGTTGGTTCCGATAGTGGATATCAAGATGGAACGTGGTCATATGGAGACGCGGCCCGCTCAAATTTCTTTGGTCAGCATCGTCCAAAAGATTACAAACTTGATTACAACTCTGGATTTCATCCAGTCCGATGCGGTCAGTGATACCGTTAAGAAGACCGTATATAAGATGTACTTCATCTCCGAGGATAACGAAAAGATCTCCAATGAGAACACGTACATCGCGGACAGCCGTGATACGGACGCGTAGAAGAGAATCTTCCGAATGCGCTTTACGTTTAAGAACAAGCAGTATGATAAGAATCAACAGTATTACCTGGTCGTTTACGATGAGACGACTGGAACGGAAAGTTTCCGTCATCCTGTGATTATGGATTTGGCATTTGCGGATGATTACGGTTTTGCCTTCTGATCGACGTAAGGGAGCTTGCAAATCATAAGGGAGAAAGATGGTATTTC
>BNJS01001873.1_pt1 | contig 26835 bp, 38 predicted proteins | sample 8540461 | NCBI WGS metagenome assembly BNJS01 (sample SAMD00202454, study PRJDB9452) | human saliva metagenome | isolation source: human saliva | place: Japan | reverse complement strand
GCTGTGCGCCTTGCCGCCGCCAAAGCGTTTTCAGGCGTGCATTGGGCAGACAAACGCGCCCACCTGAACAAGCTTTTCACACACGCGCTGCAATCCGGGCGGCGCCGGCTGGCTTCGCTTCCTACGCGCTGGCATGGTTTTTTACCTGGCGCGTATTCCGGCATAAAACGCGCTGGCAAAAATCCTCGCCGTGCCATGGCCACCCGCCGTCTGCACCGTCGCCGTACTCAGCTGGGCAGGCATTCCCGTCAACCTGTTCGCCATGTTCGGCTGCTTCCTGGTTTCCACCATCGGCGGCGTGGTTCCTGCGTCTATGCCGTAACCGCCAAACACAGCGCACCCGCGCGGCACAGGCGGCATGTTGCTCACCGCCGCCACCACCGCCATCTCCTTCGCCCCATGCTCGCCCCTAAGCGGCACGCCCGCCGTCGCCGCCTTCGCCGTTTCAGCTCGGCGTGGCGTTCAATATCTGGCTGGCGGGAACTTTGTTGAAAATTGAGTTTTCGAAAAGAGCCGTCACAAACTATTTTCCAGGCGGCCTCATTAACTATAAAATATCAACGTTTTATTTCGTTATTTTCGAAAAGGGTATTTAAATGTCCGTACAATTCGACGTTGCCGTTATCGGCGCCAGACCTTCCGGCGCAGTGGCGTACGCTTTGCTCAACAAACGGGGTTCAAAGTCTGCGTGTTGGAGAAACAGCACTTTCGCGCTTCGTCATCGGCGAAAGCCTGCTGCCGCTACTGCATGGAAATGTGGAAGCCGGTTGCCGACGCCGTACCGCCGAACCAGCTTTCAATTTAAAAACGGCGCAGCGTTTTCATGGGGCATCGTTATACCGAATTTGATTTCGAAAATTTTCCAGGCGGCCCCGGCACGTTTACCAAGTGCGCCGCGGGCTGATAAAATCTGATTGACGAAGTACCAAACAAAGGCGTGGAAGTGCGTTTCGGACACGGCGTGATACGTTCGACAACAGCGACCTTGCCCATTTGAGCGTGGGCTCGGCGGCGGCTTTGAAGCTGACCGCAGGGAAATTCGTGATGGATGCCAGCGGCTACGGCCGCGTGCTGCCGCGCCTGCTGGACTTGGAAACGCCGTCGCACCTGCCGCCGCGTCAAGCGCCCCACTTCACCCATCCGGCGACAACATCACCAACCCAGTGCGACCGCAGCAAAATCCTGGTTACCACCCACCCGCACCAACGCACCGCGACGTGTGGATTTGGCACAGTTCCTTCGACGACAACCCTTTGCTCCATCGGCGTGGTCAGCACGCCCGGCTGCTGTGGGCGAATCAGGCTCGTCTTGAAAAATTTGTCTACGAATGCCCGATGCTGAAGAAATTCTGGACAAAGCCGTCGCAGGAAACGACTTCCGTTCGCTCCATCAGGGGCTATTCCGCCATTGTCAAATCGCTGTACGGCAAGCGTTTTGCGCTATTGAGCAATGCCGCCGGGTTCCTCGACGGTGTTCTCATCGGGCGTAACCATCGCGCTGCGCACTCATAAACTCATACCGACCTGCTGGCGAAACAGCTTGAAGGCAGCGCCGCGGACTGGGATGCCGGGTTGCCAAACTTCGCGATGATAGGGCGTGAACGCGTTCCGCACACTTACGTCGACGGCTGGTACGATTTCCCGCTTCAAGCGCATCTACGCGCCCAACCGCCGAAATCAGCCGCATGATTTCGATTCTGACGGGTTATGCGGATACTGCCAACCCGTTCGTGGCAAATCCGAATAGCGCCACTGTCTGCGCTGGCGGCATTAGTGGGGACGTGAAAGTCGAATAAAGCGGTTCGGAGCAGTCAAATCCGCCGTTTCAGACGCGGCCTTTAAAAATAAAAGGCCGTCACAAACTTCTATAATTGGCGGAGCAAAAGGTGTAATTGCTGATTCATTGACATCGATACGCCACTTGCCGTCATTCCGCGATAACCTGTCCTCGCGCGGGCGGCGGGGAACGACGGTCGGTCCGTATTAACGTCAATGAATCGGCCTGATTTAGCAACCGCCCCCACATCTGCTAAATTAAAGCCGGTACTGACCTCGGCGGAGGCCGTCTGGCTTGTTCGGAGGGGCATTGTAAATTCTAATCAACATATTTCATCCCGATCTGGAAAAATCCGCGGTTAACAAAGCGTTTGACATTGGAAAAGACGGCGGATGTAACCGTACGCAAAATCTGCCAGCGCTACCCCAGCGCGGCAAAATCGATGTTCCGGCGGACGAAGCCCTGTCGCGCGCAGCCGTTTGGTGTTCAGCACCCGTTTTACTGGTATTCCGTGCCGCCGCTGATGAAACAATGGATAGACGAGTGTTTACCTACAGCTGGGTATACGGCAAGCGGCGATGCATTGTGGGTAAGAATGGGTGTCGCCATTTCCACCGGCGCGGTCCGGCGGATTCTTATCAGCGGGCAGCTACAACCGGATTATTCATGGGCAATTCATAAACCCCTGCAACAAACCATAATCTGGTGCAAACCAAATTTCACCTTTACGTTCGTATTCACGGCGCCGTCCACGCCACCGAAGCCGAAATCGAACAATCCGCGCGCGAACTGGCGCACGTACCAAACCCGCTGTGACCCGCAGAAAAGCCCCAGCCGCGCTGGTGCAGGCGACCAGACGACAGAAGGCGTCAGCCTACGCGCCGGCTCACTTAATTTTATTGAATCACGCCCATTCCGCGCAGGCGAGAACGGCGGCGATCAGCTGCTTCCGTATTGAAACGAAAGGTGTTTTACCCCAGAATATCAGCGGACAAAAACGTTCTTCGGCAAATCGCTTAAACCGCCTGCCAAACATGAAACATCCGCCCGACAGACCGAACCGTCAGACGGCCTCCCGCTCTCCTCAGGCATCGGTTACAATACCCTGCCGATGATACACACACCATCTACAAAAGGAAACCATGCGATTCCCAACCGCCGCTCTTGCCGCGCTCCGCCTTGCCGCCTGCGCCGCCTCCCCTTCCCTGCCGTCCACCGGGCCCTGCCGACTTGACCAAACAGGATTATGGTTCAAACTCCGAACAGACCGACGCTGACAGCCACCGCCAAACCAGCCTGCTGGCGGTCGACGGCTGGACGGCATCCACTTCGTGCAGACCGACGCTGGGTGCCCGTGTCGCGCCAGTTTGTCGCGCGAGCTGGAAAAGCGACGGCTTCATCATGCCCCGAATTTCGCACGCCCGCCTGTTTGCGCGCTGCTGCCGCTTTGCTTGCCGCCGACCGTGCCGCGCGCTGTCCGAAAGTGGAGCAAACCGTCCGAACACAACGCGTTCTGTCCGGGTAACGGCAGCACTCGCATTCCCTTCTAAAGACCGCGATTTATGGTGCGTCGCCCGTCATGACGGGCAGTTCGTCATCGCCTTTCGACAAAACGCGTTGGACCGTCAGCGATTAAGAAGAACATAATGATGAAAACGTTTATCAGCCGCCCCGCCGGCCAGCGCGCTCGGCAACCTGCAAACCCATATCGGCACTGATGCCGTCTGAAACTTCGCCGCTGACGTTTTCCGACCAATGGGTCAGGCAAAACCTTCGCATTCGGCGCAGTAAACGAACGCCGCGCCCGATAACCACAATCACGCCGCGCATCGCAGCCGCAACAACCAACTGCTGTGGCACGCGCTGGGCAGATTGAAGACGACATCCGCACCGTCCGGCGTTACGGCGCAGCGCGGACGACCCGTGATCGTAGACACTTCCACCAGCGGCGCCGACGAAAATATCCCTTGTTCCAACACGTTGCCGACGGCGGCGGCTGGGCGGACAAACCGTTCAACCAACTCCAGCACGAAATAGCGTCGCCAAATTTGTTGCACGTCTGCGGCATTCACGGCCTGCGCTTCGTCGTTCCACCGCCTGCATCGGGCGCGCGCGCCTTAATCGGCGCGGCGCGGCACCCGTTCGGACTTGTGCGGCGCAGTGGTCTCTGGCGTCGACTTCTCGCCTTGACCATCAACGTTTTGCCTCGCTGGAAGTGCTCAGACGGCTCGCCAGTCCGTTTTCCGCCAACCGCGACGGCATCAGTATCGGCGAAGCCACCGCCGCATTCGTTATGATACGCGATGCCGATTTCGGCGGCACAATGCAACTGTTGGGCTACGGCGCAGGCAACGGCGCTTAACCATGTCATCCTCCTTACGCCCAAACGGTTTAGGTGCGGCACGCAGTCTTCCTAAGGCAGCGCTGAAAAATGCGGGATTTTACAGCCGCAGGACATCAGCCGGATAATCTGCACCAGTACCGGCACGAAACACAACGACAGCATGGAAGCCGCGCCGTCGCCGGGAGTGTTCGGCGCAGCAAACCTTCTGCACTTCAGCCGAAGCCGCAAACCGGACACACGCTCGGCGCCGCCGCTCATCAGAAACCGCATTGTTCGCCGGGCATCGCGACCGCGGCTACATGCGGGCGACTGCCACGCCGCAACAGTGGGACAGCATCCCCATTTGAACTGCCCGCCGTCGCCCTGACCGGCAGCAACAGCGTATGTGCGTCTGAAAACGCATCGCCGCCAGCTCGTCTTTCGCCTTTGGCGGCAGCAATGCGGTATTGGTAATTGAAACCGCCGAAGATTGGGCGGCGAACCTGTATCGTTTAGCGTGAGCCGTCTGCGAAAATGCCGACGTTTTCAGACGGCCTCTCCTGCTATGTAACGGCTTTGCGATATATGGCCTCAAGCCGATCCAGTTTTAAGGCCGAACCATACCCGCCTCTAGCAGTGTTTTGATAATCCGGCTTAAAATAGGCCGTCTGAAAAGGCATATACTTTCGGGCAGCCTATTTTCAAACCATCACCGCTGCACCTTTATTCAAACACAATTTAATTCTGTTTTTCAAAAATATTTAATATTTATCACCGAATTCATCATTATAAGAACAAATCCAGCTAGCCGCCTTCGTGCAGTAAGGCTGCGTGTGGTTATGGCCGAGGCGGAAGCCTTGCCCGCCCTTTGTTTTGCTACAATCACGTTCTTCTTCTTGTTTTAAGTTTCAGGTTTCATCCATGAAAACCCTGCTTCCTGGTCAAAAGCAAAATCGGCTTTATCCTTTCTGCTACCGGACACCATCGGTTTGAACGATTTGATTCCTACACGCCGGCACCAACGGCGTGCGATTATTTTCCTGCTGTTTCTGCTGTTTGCCATCCTGATTACCCACTGCCTGTACGCTGGCCGGTTATATCGGACGCATAAGCGGCAAACATGATGGACGCGTTCAAGATGCTGGCACCGGATGCCTTGTGGCAATGGCCGTGGGTGGGGCGTATGGGCGTGTTCGCCTGCTTTATTTGCTGTCGTTTTACAGCGTGGTCAGCGGCTGGGTACTGAATTATGTGGTGCACGCGCGTTCGGCAGCAGCATCCGCGCCAGTGCAGACTTTGAAACGCTTGTTCGGCAACACGATTGCCAGCCAGCCGGTTCGGTGGCGTATCAGGGTTGTTTATGCTGATGACGGTGGTAAGGTGGTGAAAAGCGGTTTCGTCCGGCATCGGTAACCGTTATATGATGCCCGCGCTGTTCATCCTCTTTCTGCTGCTGGCGGGGCGTTCGCTGACGCTGCCGGATGCGATGGCGAGGGGTGTCGTTCTGCTCAAACCGGATTGAAGGTCGCACCTGTCGCCACAAACCATGCTCTGCGTTGGGACGGGCGTTTTCGCCCTCAGCATCGGCGTATCGACCATGATTACCTACGCCGCCTATCTGGACAGAAACAGGATTTGTTCGTTCCGGCCACAACGTATGTGGATGGTGTTGGTTCCCTGCTGGCGGGCTGGTGATTTTCCCGCCGTATTCGCCTTCGGCTTCAGACAACCAAAGGGCAGGGCTGATTTTGTGGTGCTGCCAGCGGTGTTTTATGGGAAGTGCCGCGGGCAATCTGCTGTTTGCCGTGTTATGCTGCTGGTGGTGTTCGCCGCTCACCTCGGCCTTTCCCATGCGGAAGCGGTGATTGCGCCTTCCTCCGGAAAGAAGCAAGCAAGCGCAAGCGCGCCGGATAATGGCGGCGTTTCATCGTCGGTATCCATCTGCCTTGTCGTTCGGCTACGTAATGGGCGAGAATAAAGAAGCTGTTCCGGCAAAACGCGCTGTTTGATTTGTGCAGGACTACACGATCCACCGCGCTGATGATGCCGATGAGCGCGCTAAGCGTGGCCGTGTTCGTCGGCTGGATACAAAACCTGGCGAAGTGGAACGCCTGCGCGCAGGTGGCGGCGTACGCCGCAGGCGGTGCTGTCGCTGTGGCTCTATACCCTGCGCTTTCTCGGCGCAGTAGCGGTGCTGGCTGGTCGTTTGCCAATGCCAGCTGGGCTGGTTGATTTTTGAAGCAGAAGAATGCAGCAACCGTTGTATCCTTAAAATATGCTCGCTCATCAAATTCCAATACCGATAATCATAAAGAAGGCCTGCCGTCTGAAAGTGTGGTTTTTACCCATTTTCAGACGGCCTGACTAACGATGTTGTGAAACACCGCAACAATCCGTTTCCATACATTCGTTTGGAAATTGATTTTAAAATCTCTACATTTCCAATCGTTAGCGACAGAGCGCTTTAGTGATGAAAAATATATTTATGTCGCTTTCCGACTGGGTAAACGATATTTAACGAAAAATATTATTTTTCAATCTAAAAATAATGTTTTACCAAAATAACGTGTTATCTAGATAATGTCTCGTTATCACGAACCGATTATCTCTAATTTATGCACCACTTATCTTATGGGCAAGCTGAAATCAGGTTTGCCTGCTGTATGTAAAGAGGCACATCGCCCAGCCATCATCGCTATCGACATCCCAGCCACCATGCCGTTTTCGCTGCATGGCGGCCAGCGAGCAACGTTTCCTGCCAACGCCCGAAAGCATTGGTGACGGTCACGAACCGCCACAGGCCGAATACGCCGAGCAAGCGCCTGTTGGTCGAAAATGTGTCCGCCGATCAAGACGCTGTGCAACCTCTGCAATAACAGCATGGCCGAACAAAGGCGGGTTTGTCTGGCTCAGACCACAGCGCTTACTTCCGGCGCCTGCGCCAACGGCTGCGCGCGCAAACTCCTGCTCAGCGGCGCACATCCCGCCAGGCTACGACCACGCGGTCGGGAATCGGCGGCGACTACCGCCGGCGTGTGCTTCCACGACACGCGCGCGTACCAGCCTGATTGAATGGCTGTATGCAAAACGCCGATACCGTCATCCTCCGGCGGGCTGGCTGCCGAACGCCACGTGGCGAACAGCTGCCAGAGACAGTTGTTGTGACATGTACCCAACGACATCCGCATCATCGTCAACCTGGCCGCCTGTTGCGGCTATTCGCCCAACGCACCATACGGACCAGATTTTACGCAGCCACAAATAGGGCATCTCCGTCATGACCGATGCAAAAGCCATTCCCGCCCTCCTCGACGAAATTCGCTTCTACTCAACTTATGTTTTAGTGATCGTAATCTCTTGTAGTACTCCCAGCTGCAAGAGTTTTCGGGTCGCCACTCCGACGACCGTCTTTTTACAAATATCGACTATTCAGAGTATTTTTCATTGACTTATTTCCGTTCAGTACTTGACAGCGACATGGTCTCTCTTCGTACAGCCTCTTCCCAGAACGTTACAATATTAAACAAAAGAGGCTCGTGAGAAAATAAAGTTACAACAGTCTTTTATTGCGCCCGATACGCCTTTGGCCAGACAACGAAAATACCAAACGTCTCCTGCACTGTCTAGAGGCTGTCGGCTTTCATACCGTGACAGCCGGCACCAACTCATAGATATGTGCCATCGTATTCTGCATACCTTTCGCAATCGAAGGCACTACCGTCGCTGTTGAAAGCGCAATAGAAATTATCCGTTCCTTACTGCATTATGAGCTGCTGCGCTGCCATTGTCCCGTCCGTTGGCGGGTCATGCCGCTTCGAGCGTCGGTGCCGAGCGCGAAGCGCTGGGTGGTCCTCCCGCAGCGGAGGCCGGAGCGGCGAAGCCGTCGCCACTGCGCCGGCTCTACGCGGCGGCAGCGGCGACAAACTGAGCACCGCGCCGACAACTAATCCCGCACTGCTTATCCGGGGCGGACAGCAGCAGGAGGCGCACTGGCGGTCTGCGCCGCCTGCCGTCTGACGGTTATTCTGCCGACAAGACGCAAAACCTTGCGAAAGCCGCGCGCGACACTAAAAAGGTCGAGCACCGCCGCCCTGTTCTACCGAGAACTGCCGACCCATTTCCCGACAGAAAGGCGGCCTGCTGGGCGGCATGCGCTGACTACTGATCGATATGGCGCGGTGCAGCGAAGCCGAAGTTCTGATCGAGGAATACCGCCGCCGTTTCGGCAGCGACGCCGACATTCAGACGGCCGAAAACTAGTTTGAACAAACAAACGGCTACGCTGACCGGCCGCTTGGCCGAGACAACTCAACAGCCTGGGCACGTCATCCGACGACAGAAACCGTATTGCCAGGCCTACCGCACGGCGGCCGCGAAATGCAGCGACGTATCCCATGCGGGAAAAGATTGGCACGGAAAGCTACCCGCGGTATTTCAGCGAAAACACGACCGCCTGAAACGGCGCTGAAAACCGGCAAAGGCCGTCTCGCTCCTGCGCAGCGCGCTGGCCACGAGATAACCAGTGCGCAGCTTGAAAGCCGCCTATCGAGTTGAACGCCGTTATCGCCGCCGCACCTGAAAACAGCGCGATATCATCGCCGCCCTGCGCGACCGCTGACTGCGTCAACGCGTTGGAGAAGCATGAAGAAACCACTTGCCGACTACCGCCGCTTGTCCACGACACAGGCGCAACCCGATTTTGTGAAGGCGCAATGCGCTTGCGCGCGCTGCTGTTGCCGCGCGGTCCGAATCGAGGCTTCCGCCATTTTCGTACGGCATTGCCGACTGCGCCAGATTGCGCAATCCAGAGAGTGTCCGACGACGACACCAGCCGAGCGAGTTGATTCAGGCGCTATGCCGACGCCGTCCGTTACAGCAAAGGCCAGGCTGTGCTCATCCGCAACTTCGGAACACGGCAGAAACCGCGCTTGACTTTACCCGCAACGCCAAAATCAATCCCTTGCGCGACCAAAAGGCCCTATTTCTGGAACGCGCCCGTCTGGATGCCTGGAACGGCAGGCCAGGAGAAAGCCGCCGAGATACGGCATGCCGCGCGTGAAAGCACGCCGAGAACACCCCGCCGACCCGTGGAGCGCTGACGTGCTGCGCGGCGAGTTGCGCGCTGCAATGGGACGGACATGACGAAGAGCGCATGAGCATGGTTCCGCCGCGCCAAGAGTGCATCGCCGCCCGTCCTCAGGAATGGGTGGACCAACAAAATCGCCCAGTCCGAAAGTGATGGCACGGGCGGCTGGGAAAGTGAGCCGGCAAATACGCGGCCGCGCGGACCGAACTCGAAGCCGAACACCAGCAGTTCCGCACGCCAATATATCGAAAACCGCTGCGCCGCCGGTTCGTTGCCAACGCGCAGGGCCATGAAAAGCGGCGACCTCAGGCGACGGTACGCGGTGAACGCGAGATGCCACGCTGTGTACAGCAAGCGTTCGGCGGGCGGGCACCGCGCCTATGTAACCGAACGTTCGGCCTATGCGCTAACCGGCAGCCCGCTGCGGGCCGGACGCGCCGGTGATCCGGCGCACCGATCAGCTGTAATCCGGCTACGCGTTACCGTCGAAAGCCCAGGACACGGGTTTGACCTGAACCGCAAAGCCTATGCCGCGCACTGGCGCCGACTACCGCCTCACAGGCCGTCTGGAAATTGAGCCGACGCCGCCTACGACAGCGCCAACACGCCGGTCAAAGCGTTGAACCGGTACGTATACGCCCCACGAATACAATCTCGCCACGCCGAATACCGCCATTCTTCCGCGCTACGCAAATCGGCGCGGGCGTGGGGTTGATGGATTTCGACGACGGCAGCCTGCGCAAGTCCGCCAACGTTTGGATGAACAACCTCCTGTACCAACACGACCGCGCTGGCAGCTCGGCAGCAAACTGTGGGCGGATTACAGCGCCAACAAAAGACATTCCCGAAGCCACTACTACAGCCGAAAAACAGCAAAGCCTCAGCGGCACATTGCAGCTTTCCTATACCGCGCCGCTGGACGACGGCATCGGCCTCAAACAAACCGTCAGCGGCGGGCGGGACGCTACTGGCAGTCGGGCGTGGCGGCGGAAAAGCTACATGGAACCTGTCATACGGCCACGACTGGCAGTTCGGCCGCAAAACCAGCCTGACCTACGAATTCGGCCGCCGTCAGGCCATGTACGACGGTCAGCCTGAATTCCAAAAATTTCGGCAACATCGGCCTGAGCATGAAATTCAACTAAAACGCCCCGTATTTCAGACGGCCCCAATCGTCCGCAGAGGCCGTCTGAAAACGGCTGACTAAAGGAACACACCGACATGAGAGCTGAGTTTACGCCCTGCTCGCAGGTACAGCACTGACCGCCGCCAACGCGCAACAGCCCTCGTATCGAAATCAAACGGCGTAACGAACAGGCGATTGCCAAACTGATGCAGAAGGCAGACAAAGACACCCTCTACTCCGCCGCACAGGATTGCGACGACAAAGGGCCGCTCCGCCACCTCGCTTTCCGCCGCCGCAGAAAAAGGCCACGGTCAGGCCGCATTGAAACTGGCCGAACAAAAATACGCCGACTATTACAAATTCGACGCCGCGTTATGGGCGTTGCAGGCGAAGGTCAGGCCGGCGAGGAACTGCCGCCCCATCTGGTGAAACTTGCTGGCCGACAACCGCAGATTACGCTGGACATGCCGATAGCCACCCGCAGATTTACAACCTGTCCAAACACGACCTCGGCACTTTGTCGGAAAAAGCGGAAAAAGGCGACGGCAAAGCGGCGCAGCGTCTGGCCGACTACTACATGTACGCCGCCTCTTCGCTGCCCTCCGCCGAACGCCAGGCCAAGGCCGATTACTGGCTATGCATGCGCCAACAATCTGCTGGCAAACAAATAACCGCCGCAGCCCGTTCCCGGTAGATTTGCATTTATAACCGGACAAACCGTTTTCAGACGGCCTGATACACATCGGCAGGCCGTCTGAAATTTCAAAAGAAAGCGTTATGAAAAAACACCTCCTCCTTGCCCTGCTCTGCGCATTCGGCCTGCAAACCGCACGGGCCGCCGACCCCGAGACACTACGGCATCATCTGCTATCACGACATTATCGGCACGAGCAAACCCGAAGGCGCCGGCGGCTTATGCGCCGTCGCCATATTTTCACGCAGACGCTGACCGCCGACCGCCTGATTGCCCATTTCAACTGGCTGCGCGACAGCGGCTACACGCCCGTCAGCTGGCGGCAGATTAAAGACGCGCGCGCGCAGGCAGGCAAAGCTGCCGGACAAACCCGTGCTGCTGACTTTCGACGACGGCTACCTCAGTTTCTACACCACCGCCTACCCGATTTTAAACAGCCTTCAACTACCCCGCCGTCTATGCGCTGATTACCTCGTGGCTGGAAATGCCCGCCGACGGCCGCATCCAATACGACACTACTGCCGCGTGTCCGCCTTCGTCACGATGGGAACAATGTGCGCGAAATGCAGGCAAGCGGGCGTTGATTAATCGCCTCGCCCACCCGACCTGCACCACGGCATCGAGGGCAATCCCGGCGGATCGCAGTTTGCCGCCGTCTTTCCCAGCCGTACCAAAACAGCCGTTACGAAACCCCAAGAGTACCGCAAACGCATCTACAACGATTTGAAAACGTCGCGCGATACCATTACCCGCCGCAGTATCAAACCCGAAGTGCTGGTATGCCTCGGGCCAGTACCCTGACTGCCGTCGATATTGCCCACGAGCGTCGGGTTTCAAAAGCGACCTGACCCTGTCCGACGAACACTCAACCCGATCGGCAAACCAGCGTCGGCGGATAGCTTGCCGATCAGGAATCCTCTTGGAGCGCCTGCAATCTTATCTGTCGGGCAAACGGTTTCCAATGCTGCTGCCAGCGCGCCGTCTATGTCAAAACTCGACGAGACTGCTACCATCCCGACCCCGTGCAGCAGGACAAAAACTACAACAAACTCATCAGCGGATGTTCCAGCTGGGCGCAAACGCCGTGTGCTTGCAGGCGGTAACGGACCAAAAACAAAGACGGCACCGCCGACGCGGCCTATTTCCCCAACCGCCACCTCCCGCTCCAGCCGATTTGTTCAGCCAGGTCGCATGGCAAATCCGCACCCGCTCCCAACGCGGAGATCAGGGCATGGATGCCGATGCTGGCGTTCGACCTGGGCAGCGGTTACGAATACCTGACCGACTCGCGCACGGGCAAACCGACCGCCCAGCGCCGTCAAACGCCTGTCGCCGTTTAACGCCAAAAACCGCAAAACCATCAATCGAAATCTGCGAAGACCTCTCGTTCAACAGCAACCCGCTTCAACGGACTGGCTTTTCGGCGACGACGGCTTCATCACCAGATACGAAGCGCCCAATCACGGCGGCGATGCGCAGAAAACAGACGCCCTCATCGGTTTCCAAGAGCTGACCGAATCCGTGCTGAAATACGGCTTCAACGGCGAGACAATATGACAACCGTCGTAGCATCCTCCCCGAAGCCGTGATGCCGTCTGAAAAACCGACGCCGCTGGCGCAGAGCTAGCCAAGTTCGTGAAGCCTACAATCAGGGCTTCCGTTACCGCCCCGGCCGCATCGGAACAACGGTTTTCAAGCCTGCTGCAAAACCTCAAAAGCCGCAGGCATTCAGCGCGAAACTCATCGTCAACCTACAGGCCAGACACAGCCCGACGGCAGCGTCCTGCTCGACAGCGACACGCTGGCCGCGCGAATCATGCAGGCACGCAAAAACCGCTTTACTAGCGTCTATTCCGCGACGGCTTCGCGGCGGCGCCGGATTTGAAAACCGGTCAGGTACTGTTCGCCGTCCGCTGACGGCGCAACTTGGCCAGAGGCCGTCTGAACGGAACACATACCGTTTCAGACGGCCTCAATAATACAACGCTGACCGACGAATCAGACAAATCCGGCAAAGACCCGCAACATCACGCGATGGTATGTGAATACTCCCGCCGCCTTCGTTTATGCTGCTCTGTCACGGGGTGTGTCCGTATATTGGACATTACTCCGGGCTGCTATGTTCCTGCTTTGGGACGGCGCAAAGGCACGGCCATTCAGTTCGGCGGCGCACCCTGCTCAGTACAGCGACGCTCAAGTGCTGTTTCAATGAAGCGGACAGCGCGTGATCGATCCATCACCTGCTGCGCCTGACCTACCCCAGTGCAGACTCATCTTCACCAACGACGACGGCAGCAAGGGCGACATCTTTGCTTTCATCCTGCGCCGCTGGGAAGCCGAATCCGACAAAATCATCGCCTCTCACGACCACGGCGGCAAGGAAGCGTCACGCGTGAACCACGGCGCAAAGATTGCGCGCGCGGCAAAGACCATCGTCGGCATCGACGGCGATGCCGTGCTGGATTACGGCGCGGTGGAATGCATCGTCGCAAAACGCTGGAAAAACGCCCCGACATCGGCGCCGTTACCCGGCAATCCGCGCGTGCTGGCCACCGCTTTAGCACCATCCTCGGCTGGAAGCTGCAAGTCGCCGAGTTCAGTTCGATTATCGGCCTCATCAGGCGTTCCGCGAAAGCCTTGCGGGAACCCTGTTTACCGTGTCCGGCGTCATCATGTGCATCCGCAAAGACGTTTGGCGGCAAATCGGCGGCTGGAGCGAAAGCATGCGCGATTACCAGCGACGCATCGACATCAGTTGGAGAAGCCAGCTTCACGGCTACCGCAAATCATGTACGAACCGCGCGCATTGTGCACAGGTACGCTCACGCACCATACGCCGCAGCCTCTACAAACAACGCCTGCGCTGGGCGCAGGGCAGCGCGGAAGTCATCCTGAAATACAGCCGCGAAGTCTGGCATGCTGAGAAAACATCCGCCTGGCGGCGTACGCTATATTTCCGAGTACGTCGTGAAAACCCTGATTTGGGCCCTTACCTGCTGTTTGCCTTTCTTCGTCAGCATCGCGCAGGCCGCTCCGGCGCACCGAAATCGACCTGACCCCGTTGAAACTCGGCAGCCTCGCCACCTTTATCGCTTTTTAATCCAGCTTTACCGTCAGCATCTATATCGACAGCCGTTGCGAGGGCAAGCTGCTCCGCTACTTCATCGGTTGCATCTGGTATCCCTACGTTTCCTGGATGATTAACAGCCTGACGCTGAAATGCACGGTTTCCCCAAAGCGCTGTTGCGCGACAAAAACCGTAAAAGCCACCTGGACCAGCCCGACCGCGGCGTTCAGTTAACCGCCGCCGATACACTGAGGAGAAATAATGTTACAGTGTCGAACTACGCAACCAAAGTGAGTTGCCCATCCACAAAAGCCAAAAACTTCCCTCACCGTCATGCACCAGCACCGAAATCTGCGTTCACTGCGTCACCGTCTGGGGGATTGTGGACGCTGTCCTTCTACCCTGATTGCCAAAGATCACGTTTCCTGTTCAACAACCCGATTGTCCTCCACTGGACATTGTGGAAATCACTGAGGAGGCCGCGTTGGCCTTCGTTTTAGTCCAGTTGAGTGATTTTGCAGGCATGGAGCCTCTATGATCCGCCGAGTGATGAGATGCCGCCGCAAATACCGTTCCGGGCACGGCAACCCCAGGCGGCACCGGGCCGTCCTGAAAACGGATTTTTCAGACGGCCTTTGTGCTGGTTATACCCAGTTATGCCTTATATACACGAAATGCGTATCATTTTACACTCGCTGTTATTGCTTCGCATTTCACTGCGACCCTAATAACAAGGGAGATTGTAAATGTCTTCCCAAACGGCGCGCCCGTTCCATTTTCCCTCAGCCTGCTGACGCTGGCCCTCTTCGGCGGCCTCTGCCCACGACGCGGACACAACCGCCCAAACTCCGAGCTTCAACCCGTTACCATCAAGGTGCCAACCTTTTTCCACCCACCGCGTAACGACGCAGAAAATCGACGAAAGCACCGATACCGACCTGAAAGGCCTGCTGTTTAACGAACCGTCTATCGGTTTCGGCGGCGGCAACGGCACATCGCAATGGGTCAATATCCGCGGTTTGGGTCAAGACCCGTCGACTTCAAAGTAGACGACTCCTATTCCGACACCTCCACCTTCCACCACCAAGGCCGCTTCCTAGCTTGATCGAGTTGGTGAAAGTCGTCGCCGTACAAAAACCGGGTTCGGCCTCCGCCGGTATCGGCGCCAGCTCCGGTGCGATTGTCGCCGAAACCATCGATCCGTCCGACTTGCTGCGCCCCGATCAAAACTTCGGCTGAAAGTCCAATGCAGGCGTATCCAGCAACAAAAGGCTGGAATCGGGCTTGTCGCTTTACGGTCGTGCAGCCGGATTTGATGCCTTAGTGGCGGGCAGCTGGATTACCGAAGAAAACTACAAAAGCCGGCAAAGGCTATATCAACGGCAGCGTATCGAGGCGGCAACCGCGTTTCCTTACAGCGCGTTGGAGTCAACGCGGCCTGCTGGCGAAAAATCGGTTACAGCATCAATAGAAGACAACCGCATCGAGGTGGGCCGCAGCCAAGAACAAACCCACGGCACGCGCACCTTGCGCGAAGAGTTCGATCGACTTCGCACGCAATCCCGCCTCCTACCGCACCTATGACCAAAGACAGGACCAACCTCGAATATAAAAGGTGCAAACTTGGGCTTTGTTTCCAACATCAAAAGCCAGCGTATTCCATCTGAAAACCGCTCGCGAAGACGCGGGCGACGGCGCAGATCAAAACAAAGCCACCGGCGCGAGCCTGAACTCGACAGCCGCATTTTTGACCGCCACACCATCAAATACGGCATCAACTACCGCCATCAGAAAAACCATCCGGGTACGGTAACCGCTGCCGCCAACGAAAAGCAAAAACCGATTACAGTATTTTACGCCGAGGCATTTTGGGACTTCCATCGTTACCCTGACCACCGGCCTGCGCGTTACGACCATTTCAAAGTTAACACCACCGGCCACGCCCGGCCTCCGACGGCAACATCAATCCCAGCTTGGGCTTGATTTACGACGTTACCGACAACCTGTCATTGAAAGCCAGCCACAGCTACGCCACCCGCAGCGCGCGCCTGTACGAATCCATATACGCCTCCAGCCGCAACATCAGTACTGCGCCGAACCTGAAGGCAGAACGTTTCGCGCACGAAAATCGGCTTCAACTACCGTCCGATTCAGACCTGTCGCTGACCGGCAGCTACTTCTGGCAAAAATCAACAATGTACGCGGCTTTTACCTGTCTGAGCGGCTCATGCGCGGGGCGGCCGTTCGACTTACACTTCGGTATCACAGTCCACCAACAGCGGTTTACATCAAAAACAAAGGTTACAATTCGGTGCCAGTTACCGCTGGGGCCGGTCTGACCGCTTACGCATGGGCGTGGCTTATAGCGACCCCAAACACCACTATTTGTTTGAATCGTGCGACATCAACACCAAAGCCCACGCCGTCGGTCGCACATGGACGGCGGGCAGCCTACGCTTCGACTAACCTCAAAATCGGCTGGCGCGGACGCTTCGTCCAATCCCGTATCCAGCAAGCCCAGCCGCGGCGCGACCGCCAGCGAAGCACGACCGAGAAACGCGCAGGCATGGTGTGAACGACATCTACGCCAACTGGAAACCGACCGGCAAAGACGGTCTGAACATCAACTTCGCCGTCAACAGCATCGGCAATAAATACTACTACTCGCACAGCCAGCGCAGCGACAGCAGCTCCGGCAACGCTCCTACAAGTAGGGCGCGATTTCCGTTTGGCTGTGAACTATGGTTCTAAAACAGCTCGTAATCGAAAAGGCCGTCTGAAAATCTGTTTTCCAGACGGCCTCGCCTCTATCCGCAACGACGATCGGTACGGCAACGGAACGGCAACCGCCCTTCCCGCCTCAACCGCCTACTCCTCAGGGCAGTTTGCTGATTTTTCACGCGCCCGATGCGCTGTCCCTTTTCGCAATCGCCTGAAACCGCCAACCGCGAAATCGACGGCATCACCGACATCAGGAATGCTTTGTAGTTCCTCCATAATCAGACCGGCGACGGTAAAATCGGCATCCTCTTCCTGCGGCAGCAAATTGAGCTGGGGGCAAGCTCGACATATTCGAGGGAGCCGTCCACAGTCAGACTTTCGTCAGCATTTTCCTGAAGGGCCGGTTCTTCTTCACGCTCAAACTCTTCGGGGAACTCGCCGGCAATGGTTTCAAAGCAGGTCCTTCATGGTAACCATGCCCAAGACGGCGCCGAATTCGTCCACGACCAAAGCATAATCGGCACTGCTCTGACGGAAAAGTTCGATGGCATTCAAAGCAGTGGTGCTGTCGGGCAGGACGAGCGGCTGGCGTAAGGCCGTCTGAATATTGAACGAACCGGTTTCCAACATCTGCGTAAGCAGGTCTTTTTATTGATATAGCCCAGCGGTTCGTCCACGCCCGCCTTGCCGACCACAAGCAGGCGGCTGTGCGGCGTATTTTGCAGTTAGCCGCACTGTTCCTCCTGCTTTTGGGAAATATCCAGCCGCTCGATGCGCGGCGCGGGAGTCATCACGCCATAATCGGCCGTTCCGCCAGCGTGGCACACTGCGTATCATGGATTTTCATTTTCTTCAAAATATTCGTCATCGTCCGCCTCTTCGCCCCGCTTTGGCCAACACGCTTTCGCGTATGCCCATCCTACCGAGCACGTTTTCAGCGGTACGTTTGCGCCACGAGCTGCTGATATAGTCGTTTTACGGCTGTTGGCCTGCGAAATCTGGTTGAAAAGCTCAATCAGTATCGAGAAGCCGATAGCGGCATAGAGATGGAGACTTTAGGAATGTGGAAATGGAAGGCCTCGGCAATCAGGCTGAAACCAATCATCAGCAGGAAACCGAGACAGAGCATGACGACGGTGGGATGTTTGTCGACAAACTCGGTCAACGGTTTGCTGGCGGTAATCATCACCGCCATCGCCACCACGACGGCAGCCATCGCCACCACGATATGGTCAACCATCGCCACGGCGGTAATAGCCGAATCTATCGAAAACAGCGTCAAGAATCAGGATTTTGCGCGACAACGCTCCAAAAACGGGCATGTTTTTCTGGTTCTCCGCCACCGTAAACTGGTTGTGCCTTCCAGCCGCTCGTGCAGCTCGGTCGTGGCTTTATAAAGCGGGAAAATACCGCCAGCAAACATAATGATGTCTTTGCCGACACCGCCGTCCGCCGATACCGAACAGCGGACGGGTCAGCGTCATGATGTGTGCCATAAACGCCAGCATAATAATGCGGATGAGCACCGCCAGCCCCAGCCCCGTTACCGCGCCCTATCGCGCCGGTCAGGTTGACCTTATTGGCGAGGATGGCGACGAAAACCAGTTGTCTATGCAAAACCACTTCCAGGCACAAAAGCGTTGCCAAAAGCCTATCCAAGTATGCGGTTCGGCTAACCAACTGAAATCCATAATTTTTAATATTCCTTATAACTGCAAAAGGCGGCCTGACGGTATAAAGACTGTCGGGCCGCGAATCAACGCATACAACGGAAATCCGCCGTCTGACCGGCCTGCTCTGATTTTTCGTTGTATGCGTATGCCTGAGGAAAAACGATGCGGCCAGTGTAACGGTTTGAAAAGTAGAAAGCAAAACTTGACGGCAAAGGCCGTCTGAAAATGGATTTGTCAGACGGCCTGACAAATCATTAAAACAAGAAACCGCGTGCGTACCTTTGGGCGCACACCCTACAAGTAAGGTTACGGCGCTTATGAGGTGTTGGGTCTCGACCAATCTACGCTTGCTCAAGGGATATTGAGGCCGTCTGAAAATCGCGTGTAATCAGGAAAGTTCCAGTTCAAAAAGTTTAAAACCATCTGTGAATTTAAATGGTCCTGTGAACTATAGCTTGTATTTTTCTCAAATTAATCTTTTTCATGAACGTTTCTATATCATCCATTGCATCCTCTGCGACCCCACCCAGTGACACATTTTAGACATATTTTTAATAAATTAGAAACACACTCTAGGTTTCCAACATTGCCATGTAATCTAGCCAAAATGTCAAAACAAGTCAGGGGCCAAAACTACTTATTTTCTACATTATTATGCTGATAATTCAATTAAACGATTAGAAATCAATTAACGTCATCCAAATTAAACACCATAGCCATAATACCATTGATAACAATATCCTTATTATTTGAGGATAAAAGCTTTTTCTATTTCATTAGCTGTTTTAACATGATCAATTTTTCCTTCTTGATCTATTATCTTCCCTGTTGACTTTCTTGCATTTTCAAAGCTTTCTGTTGGTCTGGATGTAAATCATCCATTCTCGAACATGTCCATTGAATTCCTCAACTCCATCAGGAAATTTCTCTAGTGCGGTCAAGAACAACGATTTCTTCATTAACATTATCAATCCCGACTCGTCTATGCGAGGTTGGTTTGACTTATACTGAATTATCCAAGGCAGCTTGTCCATCAATCAGACTCTACTTTTTACAGCATTGTCAGCAAGCCCATGGTATAGACACATTTTTATAGATTCGTTTTGTAAGACCCAGCGGGTCAACCCACCCTGACACATTTATGGTAAGGCCGTCTGAAAGTTTTTCAGACAGCCTTAGTCAAATCATTGGAACAAAGAGACGCGTGCGTGCTCAGGGCTGCCACCCTACATACGGACTACGGCTTGCTGCGTTGGTCGCTGCTTTCGCTCAGGTTGCCGTTGCGGTCGAAGTCGCTGACGGTCTCGTTACATTAACAGGCCGTCTGAAAGGTTTTTCAGACGGCCTTAATAATCATTGGAACAGAGGACCGCGTACATTACAGGGGTACGCACCCACTACATGGGCTACGGGCTTGCTGTCATTTTACGGCTTAGTGCTCTCTGATCCTATATGCGGTCAATTACACATAATCTCCTATCTTTTTCTCTTAAAAACAAAAATATCTTTACCCACAAGGTGTAATCAACCCCCAAATTCCGCCAAATAATAATCCTTCAAAGAGCATAAAATTTTTCCTTTTGATTTGTATGACTAATCCAGCAACATCCCGATTAGCATTTGAATTATGGATAGATATTTAATATTTTTCTTTCTAATTCCAAATGAAATAAAATAACTAGAAAGAAAAGAGATAATCGGAAAACACGACCAACAACTATTGTGTTATCTCCATAATAGGCCATCCATAACCAAAAACAAATCCATGATTAAATACTCATCAATGCTTTTGAATAAATCCTTTAAATTTAAGCAACATGGAAGTCCTTTGGCTGTAGAGTTTACATATTCTTGAGATATATTTGTTAATATAAAAGTTAAATTCTTTTCTGAGCTTTTATATATATCTGTATAGAAATAAATTCTATTACCTTTTATCTCTTTCCAGATAAACTAAGTCTTCAGATACCCCAATATACTCAATTGATAAATCATCTAAAATTTAATGTTGCAAGCCTAAATCCAACAACGCAAAATCGTCTAATGAAAACTGGAATATATATTTTTCTGTTGAAATACAACAAAGGCCCTCAAACCCCTGTTCTTTAATAATAACTTGACCGTTAATGGATAGGCTTCCAACTAAGGAAACAGTTTACTTCCATCAAGTCAAGGTAACTGACTTCCATTTTTCAAACAAAAAATTTTCTTGAAAGTCCAAAAGGAGTTTCATTCAAAATTTTAACTTAGACATTTTATATTTTTCTTGTCAAAAGGGTGAAATCTTCTTCTAATTCTACAAGGGTTTACCAACTTCATTATTAAATGGCCAAAGAATCAATTACTATCCGGGACAATAAAAATTCTTTTCCTGTTGAAAAATACTTTACAATTTAGATAATTAATCATGTCATATAGTTCATTTTTATAGAAATCAACTGCTGTTTGTTGTATAACTATATTCATCACAATTATTAATCATTTATCAATTTCGACTAAAAACTATATTAATCTTTTATAAATTGCTCCTGATTCATTGTCTTATTAACCTTTATAAATCATTAATATATTTGTGTTTTATCCGTCAAGCAAACCCAAACCTTGAGGTGCAGCTTTACCTTCCAATAATAGTTGTTCCTAATAGCCGTCGCGGCGACGCTACCGTGAAATCGGGTTATTAAAGAAAGAACACAATTAGCCAGAGCCGTCTGAAAAAGTTTTTCAGACGGCCTGATCGCTCGATGAAACAAGAAACTGGGGGCGTACGTGGTGAGGACACCCCTACATGCAGAGTTACGACTTGCTTTGTGATGATGTTTATTTAAAAGCAAGAGAGCTGGGAACTAAAGAACATTGTTCGGCCGTTTAAAAAGGTGCTAATGTGTCACGTTGACCGATGAGTTGGGAACACAATTACTCTTAACAAGCTACAATTACTTAAAAACAAATCATTTATGTTTATTTTTAATTAAGTTGCCTGCGACTAATAAATCATGATGAATTTTGCATACATTCATCAATCCAGCCATAGTGAACATCATCATTAATAGAATAATAAACATCATCTGTTAAAACTTCGCTTGCAACAGTTAGTCTATTTGCTAGTGATGCAAAAAATACTTCCCTCCTGAGGCCAGTTCGTACAACATGGCAATTCAAGTAAAGTATTTCCTGCTTTTTAATTCATATCTAGAATAAATTGCAACTCTTCACATAATTTAAATTGACCGTTTTTTCATAAAATCTCTTTTCTACGTACGATGGTGTCAATTATATCTGTTATATATGTTTTTCCCTATTTGGCCTTATAGATTTCTAGATCATAATTGCATCGAATCCCGCTTTACATGATTGCTTAGGCCGTCTGAAAGGTTTTTCAGACGGCCTTTCCTTATGCTGCGGCCGGGCAGCGCCGCCTCGTCGCCAGTGGTGCGGTCGGTTTTCGCAGCTTTGAATACGAACGCCGCCTTGCAGTTGATTTTGACGTCTTTGGCCACCTGCTTGGCGCGGCTGAGATCGGCAAAACAGCGGAAACAGGATCGGCGGTACCTGCGGAAATTGAATTGAAAGAAACAAGAACATCATTGCTTAGGCCGTCTGACAACCTTTTCCCCTAGGCCGTCTGGAAAAACCTTTCAGACGGCCTGATAAGTCTCGATGGAACAAGGGGCCGCGTGCGTGCCGTGGGGCACACACCCTACATCGAAGCTACGGCGCTGCATGTGGACTACAGCCTACTTAACTTCCATATCGAATTAATTTTACCATTTTATAAGGATAAGCATAATCATTAAAAATGCTATTATTTAACTCTTTTTTCTTGAGAATTAGATTCTGACATTTAATCTTTTTCAGGATGAAATTCTTATATATATCAGGTAATTCTTGAAGAAAACATATCAATCTATCTTTTATAATACACATGATTAGTAAGCATCCTAAAACTGAATTTATAAAAGGACTAGCGAATATAGCAATGTCTCAACATCGTCTGATTCAAACTTGATATACAGTATCAATTTAGTTAAAGCGTTCATCTCATCCTGCGTTAGCGCAATAGTAGAGTAGTTTCATTTCATATCCTTCCTAACATTTGCCTTTTCTTACATCGAGCTGTACACCTGTCATTTTACGCTGGTACTCTCGTATGTTTCAAATGCAGCATAGGATTTTCAGCATATAATATTTCCTTTAAAATCAATTTCCTTCATGTATATATTCAGTATGTTTTATAGATGGTTTTGATATTTGCCATCTGCCTGGGTCCCGCTCGAAAAATAATGGCGTAATTTCCGCGGCCTGCATAACTAAGTTTCCTATCATTAAATCTCTTTCTACATGCGATGGTGTCATAAGTATATCTGTTATATATGTTTTTCCTATTTGGTCTTATAGATTTAGATTGCATAATTGCATCCAGATCCTGCTTTATCAGTGTAATGAATAAATATGTCATTCCTACTTGATAACCCTAATGAGTCAACCCACCCTTGCGCATTCGGCGCAAACTGATAAAAGTGCTTCCTCCCCACAACCCAATCGGGTCTCTGATTCGCAAACCTGCCCAAAATTCGGCTCGTAATACCGATAGAAGTTATAGTGCAGCCCGTCTCCGCATCAAAATACTGGTTCTGCAGCCGGAACGGCTGGTACGCGCCGGTGATATTCGTCTCACTCTCGAGTCGGCCCCAGCCGTCGTAATCGCCGAGACCGGCAACCAGCCGTCGGTCGGTCATCTCGCGCAGGATGCCGATTTGGTCGCAGTGGAAATGGATTGATTTCCTGGTGGGTCTCGAACCCGGCATTGGTGTAGTTGTGGATTTGCGCCAGCGGCTCGTCGCTGTCCTGGTCGGCATAGACGTGGGTATACTGCCTGCCGCGGGCGTACACTTCCTGTAACAGCCGGCTGCCGTCCGCAGACGCAGCGGGTTTCGTCTTCGAGGCCGCCGTCTTCTTTCGAACGACGGCAGCTATGCCGTCGCGCCGGTCCAGTGCGTCGTACCGGTACACCACGTCTGTTTTGTCCCAGCCGCCGCTTTCGTTTCGGCGGAACACTTCGCTTTCTCCAGCCAGGGTCGGCAGGTCGTAGTACCAGGTTGTGCTGGCTGCCGTCGGCCGACTCGTGCTGGACGGTGTTGCCGTAGTCGTCGTAGTAGTAGCTGTGGCCGTTATAGCGCTGTAGGCGGTTGCCGCTGACGGGCTGTTGCGCCGTCGGGTCGAGAGGTTGTGGGCGGGGTCGAAGGCGAAGGTTTGTGCACCCGCTCGGGTGATGCGGCCCAACGGGTCGTATTCGAACCAGGTCGTGCCGCTGCGTTGGTCGCTGCTTTTCGCTCAGGTTGCCGTTGCGGTCGTAATGGTAGCGCCGTTTGACGGCGGTAAAGCCGGCACCCGCGCTGCCTTTGCCTCTTTCTTCGACAGCCAGCTGGCTTTTCCAGACGGCCTAACGGGTCCAGTTCGTGGCAGCTGCCCAGTGCGCCCTGGCTGCGGCCGATTTCGCGGTGCAGGCCGTCGCGCTTCGAGGTCGCTGACGGTTTCGCCTTCCAGGTTGATGTGGTGCAGGTGGCCGCTGCCGTAATACAGGTAGTTCAGCCTTCTACCGTCCGGCAGTTCGGTCGCTGCGGTTGCCGCTGCGGTCGTGGTGGTAGCGGATGCTCTGTGTCTGCGGCAGGTACAGCATGTCGTGCTGCGGCTCGCGCCAGTCGCTCCCGGGGCGGTCCCAGCGGCGGCGCTTTGTTCCAGGTCGGGCACCGTCCAGCTGTGTTGGGCAATCAGTTCGCCGGACGGGTTGTAGTCGAAGGCGCTGACGTGTCCTTCGGCGGCGGCGCGGATCAGGTTGCCGTTGCCGTCGTAGTGGTAGACGCGCTCCTGCTCCCGACCGTGGCGGTCGCGCGCGACGGTACGTGTCAGCCGCCCAGGATGTCGCGTTCGAATTCGGTGCTGCGCTGCGGGCTTTGCTGTTCGAGACGGCCGCCGGCCGCCGTGATGCGCGGGTCGGGCACGCCCAGTGCCGCCAACAGTTGTTCGGCGGCGTTGCGGTCGCTGCCCGTATTCGTCCTGCGCAGTTCGTTGCCGGCGTTGTAGTGGTAGGCGGTCAGTTTGCGGTCGAAGCCGCTTTCGTAGCTCAGCCGGTCCAGCAGGTCGTAGCCGAAGCGGTAGCGCTCGCCGTTCTCGTTGGTCAGCGGTCAGCCGCCGGGCCGGGTCGCTCAGTGGTAGTCGAAGTGGTGCCCCAGCGCGTCGGTGCGCGCCGCTCGGCAGGCCGTCGGCGGTGTATTGGTAGTCGGTGTGCCGTCCTTCGCCGTCGCGGTGCCGGATCAGCCGGTCGGCTGCGTCGTACTGGTAGTGTTCTTTGCTGCCGTCAGGGGGTAGACAGCCAGAATCAGGTTCTGCCGTTCGTCGTAGTGGTATTCGGTGCGCTGCCCCAGTTCGTCGGTGACGGCGAGCCCGGTTGTCCGTCGTCGGTGTAGTTCGAGTCTGGTGCGGCGGCCGGGCAGTCGGTAATCTGTTCCGGCTGGTTGGCGGCGTCTAGCGGTATTCGGTGCGGTTCTCCTGCGGGTCGGTCACCGCCAGCAGCAGGCCTTTGTCATCGTAATGGTAACGGCTGGTGCGTTTGAGCGGGTCGCTGTGGGTCAGCAGGTTGCCGGCTTCGTCGTAGCTGTAGCCGTGGTAGCGGCCTTCGCCATCGCTGCGGCGGATGAGGCGGTAGTTGTCGTCGTAGTCGTAGTGCAGGATGACGCCGTCGGGGCGGGTGATGCTTTCCACCTGCCCTTCGTTGCTGTACTGATAACGGGTTACCGCCCCATGGCGTCGGCGTTGTCGCTCAGCAGCCGGCCGAGATGGTCGCGTTCCATGATGCGGCAGCTGCCGCGGCAGCTCCCACCCGTTTGAATCAATTCGTTGTTGTCGTCGTAATGATATTGCTCACTGCGCCCCAGGATGTCGGTCACTTCGGTATAGCCGTCGTGATAGCTGAAATGCCATTCTTCGCCCAGGCTGGTCCGGTTGCGCAGTACTTTGCCGCCGGCATCGTAGTGGTCGTGTTCGTAGTAGGACACTAATCCGGCGGCGTCGCCGTGTTCGGTCAGAAATGTGGTTGCGGTAGCCGAAATGCCGTCTGACGCTGCCGTCGCGGCCGAGGACGCGGATCAGGAGTCGCCCGCTTCGTCGTTGGTAGCGCACCAGTTCGCGCCCGCCCCTGCCCGCCGTGCCGAACGGCGGCGGCAGACGACAACAGGCTGACTGAGCTCAGCCGCGGCGCGGGCCGCTGCCGCCCGCCGGCATCGGCAAAGTGCAGTTCGAACACCCGTCCGTTGCCGTCGATGATGTGTTGCGGCAGGCCGCTTTGCGGATGGTAGATAAAGCGCTGGTGATTGCCGTTGCCGTCTTCCACCGCCACCAACGGGTAATGCGCGTGCCGCTTTCGCCATGCGGGTCGGCAGCCAGAAAACCGCCGAAGCGGCAAAAGCGCAGCGACAGCGAACCGTCCAGCGAACTGATGTAGTAATGGCCGTCGTCGCTTTTTGCCGAACCAGATTTGTTCGCTTTCGAACAGCACCGGTTCGTCGTCCTCCTCGTCCACTTCGGGCGAGTGCGAACAGCCTTCCCTGTTCGTCGATGAGGCCAGAGCCGTTGCCGCCGCGGATGAGGCGCTGGCAACCGGGCACGCCCAGCCTACGCCCAGCCAGCCGGTGCCGTCCTGGTCGGGTAGTAGCTGCGGTTCCATACCAAAGGCAGGATGCCTTCGAAGGCGCGGGAGTCGGTTTCGATTTTCTCCAGAAACTTCAGCCCGTATCGGGTTGACTGGCCGGCCGACCGCCGCCGCCGCTTGCAGGAGATGCACAGGTTTTGGGCGGCAGTCTCTTCTGAACTTGCCGTTCATATGGAACAGGTCGCCAGCACGGACGATGTAGCGTTGCGGTTTTGACGCTGAGGAATGGCGCATCAGCCAGGCCGGTTTGGTGGCGGTTCTGCTCAGCGCACCTTTGCGGCCGGGCAGCGCCGCCCTCGTCGCCGGTGGTGCGGTCGGTTTTGCTGGCTTTGAATACGAACGCCGCCTTGCGGTTGATTTTTGACGTCTTTGGCCACCTGCTTGGCGCGGCCGAGGTCGGCAAACAGCGGAAACGGTATCGGCGGCACTGCGGCGGTGCCGGCGGCGGCGCGCCAGCGAAATCAGGGCTTTCCTCAGACCACTTTGAACTGCTGCACTCTTGCGCGCGATTTTGTTGATGGCCATCGGCTGCTCCTGTCAGTTGCGCCTCTCCAGCGCGGTTGCTCCATGCCAGCCAGCGACGGCGGCGGGATATAGGTTTGCGGATTGTTAGCTATGACAAAATAAAGGAAAAAGGTTCGGCAGGTAGTAAGGCCGTCAAAAC
>BNJS01002117.1_pt1 | contig 26849 bp, 28 predicted proteins | sample 8540461 | NCBI WGS metagenome assembly BNJS01 (sample SAMD00202454, study PRJDB9452) | human saliva metagenome | isolation source: human saliva | place: Japan | reverse complement strand
CAAACCTTACAAAGCCATTCAGTCAATGTTAGGGAAATGGCGGCAGAGTTTGCTCGTATATTTAGTGCGCAGGAAATGTGTTACCAAAAAGAGAGTTGTCGCTCTAAATGAATCTCTATAAAATTGAGGTATATCATCGAAGATGATTATTATACCTCCAAAAATTTTTTTAAATTTTTACAAGCTACATGATAGGTTATGAAAAAAATAAATTTCCAAGTAACACCTCTAAAGTATTCGAAAAAAAAAGTGGAGCTTTATATTTAGGCGATTCTCTTGATCTTTTAAAGAGTAAATCATTTAGCAGTCTAAATGGCAAAGTAAATTTAATCATTACTTCCCCTCCTTATCCTCTTAATCAAAAGAAGAGCTATGGTAATAAAACAGGAGAAGAATACTTAAATTGGATTAAAGAGTTGACTCCATTGCTAGCTGAAAAATTGGCTGATGATGGTTCATTAGTTGTTGAATTAGGTAATAGTTGGGAACCAGGTAGACCCGTTCAAAGTTTGTTGGCGTTGAAGGCATTAATGTCTATTGCTGAATCTGCTGGAACAAATTTAAGACTTATACAAGAATTTGTTTGCTACAACCCTTCTCGATTACCCTCTCCTGCACAATGGGTAACCGTTAATCCTCTTCGTACTGTTGATAGTTATACACATGTATGGTGGTTTTCAAAAACAGACTATCCAAAAGCTGATAACAGAAAAGTACTAAGACCCTACAGCGAATCTATGAAAAGTTTATTAAAAAGAGGGTCTTACAATGCAGGAAAGAGACCATCGGAACATAGTATTGGGGAGAAAAGTTTCCTAAATGATAGAGGTGGTGCAATATCTCACAATTTATTTGAAATAGAAAGTATTGATGAAAATAGAAAGCCTAGGTTACCTAATGCTTTTTCTTTCTCTAATTCAGCATCGAACGATTTTTTCCATAGAGAGTGCAAAAGACATAACATAACAGTTCATCCTGCAAGAATGCCCATTGGCCTTGTAAACTTTTTTATTCAATATTTAACAGATGAAGGAGATTTGATTTTAGACCCGTTTGCTGGAAGCAATACCACAGGATTTGCAGCCGCACTATTAAACAGAAATTGGATTTCTATTGAGCTTCAAGAGAGTTATATAGAGCAGGCCAAATTAGATTTGAAGACCCTATTTTGAGTTATAAAGAGGTATAAATAATGTTCAGTATTTCATCAAGTATTACAAATATTAATTTATTTGAACGTAAAATTGAACCTAATGGAAATTGGAATTGGAATACAGGTATATTTGTAGGCAGACCTTTTAAGATTTCTTATACAAGTAGTTCAATTCTAATGGCTGATGCATGGAAGGAACGAGCAAACGGGGTTCCACAAGGATGTTTTCTTTTAGCATATTATGATTGTGATCCAGGAAAGGATAACCTTCAAGAGGCTTTGCTATTGAGAGTTATTGAACCAGCAGAACTTCCAACAGATAAAGATATAGTAAGTTCTATGGTTGATTATTATAAGGATCATATTCGAACTGGAAACACTAAACAAAGTCAGTTAGATGAATATTCTAGATATGAATTTGGATTTTCTGGATTACGTTGCTCTATTTTGGGATCATTTTATTTAGATTCTGAAAAGAATTTGAGATTTGGTGCTGATGTAGAAAATTTCTATGCTGCTCATAATTATTCAGTAATTAAACCATCAAATGAAATTTTAGGTTTAATTGCTAATTACAGAGAAAATAGTGTACCTGGAGGAAATGGTGATATTCGAATAGGTTCTATCCGTTATAGCTCAAGCCAAAGATTTAATAATGATATTGGAGATATTCCTGTTTATATACAAGCAAAAGATTTTGCAGGAAAACGCACTGCTTTATTTGGCATGACGCGTACTGGTAAGTCTAATAGTATTAAAAAGATTATTCAGGCTAATGAACAGATGAGTGAATTAGCTCAATATCAGTTAGATAAACAGAATGAAAGTCCCGAAGATATTTTAAAGCAATTTGTAGGCGATGCACCTAAATATCCTATTGGACAGATTATTTTTGATATTAATGGTGAATATGCCAATGCCAACCTTCAAGATGAGGGAACGGCTATCTTTGATATATATCAAGCTAAAACCGATCGTTATTCCATTGTGGAAAAAGACGGTTTTAAGGTTATGAAGGTTAATTTTTATAATGAGATTGAAGCTGGTTTCGAACTGATTAAATCATATCCATTAATTGCAGATGATACATCAAAATATATGGTTAATTTTAAATCAGTAATGCTTGAAAAGCCTTATAACTATGACTCCGATCGCTCTGCTAAAAATAGATATGATAGAAGATTATCGGTTTATAAATGTATTCTAAAAGCTGCTGGATTTAGATGTCCAGAAACTGAGACAGTAAAATTTTCTGTAAATAAAGATCTATTAGAAGAAATTAAAATACCAGGAGTAACTTCACAGACATTGAATGCAGGTATATCGTTAGATTTAGCAACTGAATGGTGGACTGCCTTATGGGATTCTTATGATTCTTCAGTAGCATGTAATGACTATAAACAAAAAAAACGTAAGGAATGGGCTGATGATGAGTTAAAAGCCTTGTTAGTGATTTTAACTAGAAAGAGTAGTTCAGGTGGTTCAATAGATAGAACTGGCTATTTGAATTTACGACCAATTGTTACTCAGCATACCGATAAATCTCAGACACCTTTTGAGGATGATATTTTACAAGCTCTTCGTCAAGGAAAAATTGTTATTGCTGATTTATCTAGTGGGGATGAAGAATTACAAAGAATGTATTCAGAGAGAATTACACGTCGTATCTTCAGAGATTCTATGAGTAGATTTACTAATGCTCAACCTAATAATTTCATTCAATTTTATTTTGAAGAGGCACATAACCTTTTTCCTAAAAAAGACGATAAGGATTTAAGCCAAATTTATAATCGGCTAGCAAAAGAAGGCGCTAAATTAAATTTAGGTTTGGTATATGCTACTCAGGAAGTTAGTTCTATCAGTAGTAATATTTTGAAAGCTACTCAAAACTGGTTTATTTCTCATCTTAATAATGGAGATGAAATCAAAGAATTGAGAAAATATTATGATTTTAGTGACTTTAGCGATAGTTTAATTCGGTTTAGCCAAAATACAGATAAAGGCTTTGTAAGAGTAAAAACGTACTCAAATTCGTTTGTTGTACCTGTTCAAATAGATAAATTTGGCAAATAGATTGGGATAATTATGAGCTACTCTAGCGTAGGAAAAAAACCTTTTGAAAAAGCAAGCAAATCATCTCATCATCATATTATAAACGATGAGGTTGTACAGTCAGCGTTGAATAATTTTTATATACCTGATGTTTTGCCTGAGGTATCGATATCAAGTTTAACAGTTCCTCATAATTCTTGTGAACATTCCTTGAAGCATGTTGTTGCAATTGATGGAGGATATACTGAAATACCACTGAAAATAGGATATCCAAGTGCGTCATTACATTTTTTTCAATTTGGAGCTTTATATTTTAAAACAGAAGATTTAAAGAATATGAAGCAGCAGAAGCATATAGCCCCTGAAGATATGCAAAAATTAAGGAATATTGCTCGGATTAAATTGCCGCTATGTACTAAAGGTGTAAAAAGAAAAGATTGCTCCTCACTAACAAGTTCGGTAAGAAGAAGTCTATTTGAATTTCTTAAATCAGAAAATATGGGGGAAAACAGTAGTTTATTGGATACCTTAGCATGGTTTGTGTTTCATAGGTATAAACACAATAGGGGGGTAGAGGAAAAACATTGGAATTTAGCTTCTCACCCTTGTAATTCCGATACTAGAAATGTTCTTTTAGAAGAAAATGAAATGCAAAATTATACCTTCTCATCAAATGATGGAGATATATACCTGAGTGATATTTTCAGATTACATGAAATTATAGATGATGATTTAGGTGCATCTGGTATTAGTGGGTACGTTACGGGATTAGTAGAGCATCTCATGCTTTTGCATATTATTAGGAGTTTATTGGATAAAAATCGTCAAACTCTTAATGAAACCATCTTTATCCTTGATCGACCAACTGGATGGTTTGGTGTAACAGCAGGAATGCACCGACTTATGCTGGATTTGAATAATTGGTTATTTGAAAATCACAATTTGTTTTTGATTGGATTGGAAAAGAGTGGTGCATTTGTTGAACACGCATCTCAAATTCAAAGTAAGATGGAAAATGGTTCTATTTTAATTCTAAACGACAAATATATTTATTCTTATATTTCACCTGGACATGAGGATGCTAATAGACCTTATGCCAGTACTTCATATTATGGACACAAAATTATTTTTAAAACTAAATTTGGTCAAATGTATGTAGCATCCTTACCAGTTAAAGATTTAAAAAAGAATCCTGATGAAAATGACATCCCTAATTTACATGAGATTTTAAGCGTCATTGAATCATTACATTGCGATATGTATGAAAATGCCTTACTTCCAATAGCTCTCACAAATAAATTAGTTAGCTTGTCTGCACATCCTAGCACACAAATACTTACTAATTTCGCAAAAGCTGCTATTACAAAATAAATTAATGCAAGAATCAGCTGCCTTTGGGCAGCTATTTGTTGAAACCAGATTTAATAAAGTTGAATAGTATAATATTTACCTTCCCACTCTATCTCTCAACCCGATTCATGCCCAACAACATTCCCCCTTGTATTTCCCACCCATTCGCTCTAGACTATGCCCCATTTTTAGCTTTCATTATTTACAATTATGCGTGTTTCTGACTTTCATTTTGACTTACCTGATGAGCTGATTGCTCGTTATCCTAAAGAAGATCGCTCTTCTTGCCGTTTGCTACAACTCAATGGCGAAAACGGAGAAATTTCTCACCGCACTTTTACGGATGTATTGGATTTAATCGACGAAGGTGATTTGTTGATTTTTAACAATACGCGCGTGATCCCTGCTCGTATGTTTGGTCGCAAAGCCAGTGGCGGGAAAATTGAAGTGTTGGTGGAACGAGTTTTAAGTGAACATCATTTCTTAGCGCATATTCGTTCATCAAAAGCCCCAAAAGAAGGCACTGAATTATTTTTAGGTGAAGATAAGCTTGGTGAAAATAAGGGCGTAAAAGCGATTATGATTGGTCGTCAAGATGCCCTTTTTGAAGTGGAATTAACGGATAAAAGTCGCAATGTGCTTGATGTGTTACAAGAAATCGGTCATATGCCTTTGCCGCCTTACATTGATCGCCCAGATGAAGAAGCGGATCAAGAATGCTATCAAACCGTGTATAACAAAGTGCCTGGTGCAGTCGCTGCCCCAACAGCGGGATTACACTTTGATGATGAGCTTTTACAAAAATTACACGAAAAAGGCGTCAATTTTGAATTTGTGACTTTGCACGTGGGCGCAGGTACATTCCAACCCGTACGTGTTGAAAATATTGAAGATCACATCATGCACGCGGAATATGTGGAACTTTCTCAAGAAGTCTGCAATGCCATTATTGAAACGAAAAAAGCGGGCAAACGTGTGATTGCGGTAGGTACAACATCAGTGCGTTCTATTGAAACCGCTGCCCTATCGGCAGAAGAAAATGGCAATCCAGATTTAATTGAACCTTATTTTTCTGATACGTCTATTTTTATTTACCCAGGTAAATCATTCCGTGTGGTGGATGCGTTGATTACCAACTTCCACTTGCCAGAAAGTACATTGATTATGTTGGTGTCTGCCTTTGCAGGCTTTAGTCACACCATGAACGCCTATAAAAGTGCGGTCGAAAATCGTTACCGTTTTTTCAGTTATGGCGATGCGATGTTCATTACTAAAAATCCCAATGTGAAAGGGTTAGAATAAGTGGTTTGACTTATTTTCAACCAACTCATAAAATACCTATTAAGAAGCCTGTACTAACAGGCTTTTTTATTGAATAACAACCTACGAACTGTTTATTCGTTGAGGAAAGAAATGAAGTATGAATTAGATAAAACCAGCGGCAGTGCACGTCGTGGTCGCTTGGTATTTGAACGTCCACAAGGCACGTTCAGCGTAGAAACCCCTGCATTTATGCCAGTGGGTACTTATGGCACCGTAAAAGGCATGACACCAGAAGAAGTGCGTGCGACAGGTGCAGAAATTTTATTGGGTAACACCTTCCATTTATGGCTTCGTCCAGGTCAAGAAGTGATGCGTAAACACGGTGATTTACATGACTTTATGCAATGGCATCGCCCGATTTTGACTGACAGTGGTGGTTTCCAAGTATTTAGTTTAGGTAAATTACGTAAAATTACGGAAGAAGGCGTGAAATTTCAAAACCCAATTAACGGTGAGCGTATTTTCCTTTCGCCTGAAAAATCCATGGAAATTCAATATGATTTAGGCTCTGACATCGTGATGATTTTCGATGAATGTACGCCTTATCCAGCGACTTTCGATTATGCGAAAAAATCCATGGAAATGTCTCTTCGTTGGGCAAAACGTAGTCGTGACCGCTTTGATGAATTAGGCAATAAGAATGCCCTATTCGGTATTATCCAAGGCGGCGTATTTGAAGAATTACGTAAAGTATCACTAGAAGGCTTAGTGAATATTGGCTTTGACGGTTATGCGGTGGGCGGTTTAGCGGTAGGCGAACCAAAAGAAGACATGCACCGCATTTTAGAATACATCTGCCCACAAATCCCGGCTGATAAACCGCGTTATTTAATGGGCGTGGGTAAACCGGAAGATTTAGTGGAAGGCGTGCGTCGTGGTATTGATATGTTTGACTGTGTAATGCCAACCCGCAATGCACGTAACGGTCATTTATTCGTGACAGACGGCATTGTTAAAATCCGTAATGCAAAATATCGTGATGATACCAGCCCATTGGATCCAGAATGTGATTGCTACACCTGTAAAAACTACACCAAAGCCTATTTATATCATTTAGATAAATGCGGTGAAATTTTAGGTGCACGCTTAAATACCATTCACAATTTACGCTATTATCAACGTTTAATGGCGGAAATTCGTCAAGCGATTGAAGACGATCGTTTTGATGATTTTGTGGTGGAATTCTATGCTCGCATGGGCAAACCTGTTCCACCATTACAATTAGCGGATAACTCATAATTGCTGAAAGTGCGGTAGAAAAATGAAGCGTTTTTTGACCGCACTTTTTAACAAAGGAAACCTTATGCAAATCCTCGAACCTCAACAATTTGCCACTTGGAATGAGCCGATTGATATGCTTTATGCCTGTCATAGCAAGGTGAAACGCTTTTGCAAGCAGCTCACAATTCTTCCTGGTTATTTAGAAAAAAATGGCGTGAATCAAGCCGTATTAAATGATGTGAAAACCATTTTGCAGTATTTTAATCACGCGGCACCACTTCATCATGATGATGAAGAAAAAGATTTTTTCCCCGCTTTAATTGAAAAAGTACCTCAAGCGAAAGAGTCGGTGGATGAATTAGAGCGCCAGCATGTTACTTTGCATGAAAATTGGGCAAAGCTTTCAGAGCAGCTAGAAGAATTGATTGCAGAGAAACGCACTGATGTAGATGAAAGACTGATTACGCTGTTTGTGGCGAGCTATGATAGACACATTGCCCTTGAAGAGCCGCTATTTGAGCTTGGTAAGCAATATTTATCCGCAGAACAACTCTCTGCTATGGGCAAAATTATGTTTGCTCGTCGCCAAGCTTAAATCATGAAATATCAATTAAATTTGACCGCACTTTCCTGCCCGATTCCGCTTTTAACCGCGAAGAAGGCTTTGGCAAATTTAGCGCCAAATGATGAATTAGTTTTGCAATTAAATCGTCAAAGTGCGGTAGAAAATTTTGTTGTTTTTTGTGAAGAAATCAATGTGAATTGGTGGATCAACATTGGCTTTCCGAGCAAATTTTCGAAGTTTGCTTGAAAAAAATCAATTAATTCCAAAATTCTAGTTGTTATTGCCTTCATCGGCTTTTACTGAATGCCGTTTTATGGTATTTTACGCACACTTTTAACTTTTCATTTTATAAGGAAAACACAATGGAAGCACAAAGCCCAATGTCCACGCTATTTATTTTCGTGATCTTCGGTTTAATTTTTTATTTTATGATTTACCGCCCACAAGCGAAACGTAACAAAGAACACAAAAAATTAATGTCTGAATTAGCGAAAGGCACTGAAGTATTAACCGCTGGTGGTTTGATTGGTAAAATCACTAAAGTAACCGAAGGTGCTGAAATTGTTATCGCTTTAAACGATACTACTGAAATCACGATTAACCGTAACTACATCGTTTCAGTATTACCGAAAGGTTCTGTAAAAATCTCTAATTTAAATTCCTAAAGGGAAAAACTATGTTAAATCGTTACCCATTATGGAAGAATCTAATGGTGATCCTTGTGGTCGCCATTGGTGCTTTATACTCTCTTCCAAATATCTATGGTGAAGATCCTGCGGTGCAAATTTCTGGTACTCGCGGACAACAAGCAGACACCACCGCATTAACTGAAGTACAAAATGTACTGAAAGAAAATAACCTTCCAACCAAATCTATCGTTCTTGAAAATGGCTCCATTCTTGCCCGTTTCACCAACACAGATGACCAACTTCTTGCCAAAGATAAAATTGCAGAAAAACTTGGCAACAACTACACTACGGCATTAAACCTTGCACCGGCAACACCGGCTTGGTTAAGCAGCATTGGGGCTAACCCGATGAAATGGGGTTTGGACTTACGTGGTGGTGTACGCTTCTTAATGGAAGTGGACATGAATTCTGCGCTTGCTAAACGTCAAGAACAGTTACAAGACACATTACGCAACGAATTACGTAAAGAAAAAATTCAGTTTACGGCGATTAAAAATAGCGACAAATTTGGTACAACGGTCACATTAGAAAACGCAGACCAAATGTCAAAAGCAGCGCGTATTATTCGTCAGTTACACCCAACATTAGAAGTGTCTGATATTGGTGACAACACCTTAAACCTTGCCCTTTCTGAAGCGGCATTAACAGAATCACGTAACTTAGCGATCGAGCAAAACTTAACGATTTTACGTAAACGTGTTGCTGAATTAGGCGTAGCTGAAGCGGTTATCCAACGTCAAGGTGCAGAACGTATCGTAATCGAATTACCGGGTGTTCAAGATACTGCGCGTGCAAAAGAAATCTTAGGGGCAACCGCAACACTTGAATTCCGCATTGTGAATTCGTTGGTGAACCCAGAATCAGCAGCGCGTGGTATGTTACCTTCTGACACAGAAATCAAATATGACCGTCAAGGTAGACCTGTTGCACTTTACAAACGTGCGGTATTGGGTGGTGAACACATCATCAACTCAAGCTCGGGTTTAGACCAAAACACCAGTACGCCACAAGTAAGTGTAACCTTGGATAGTGAAGGCGGCGAAATCATGTCGCAAACCACCAAGAAATACTACAAAAAACCAATGGCAACCTTGTATGTAGAATACAAAGACAACGGTAAAAAGACGAAAATGGCAAAACCATTTTAGAAAAAAATGAAGAAGTCATTAACGTCGCAACCATTCAAGGTCGCTTCAGCTCTAACTTCCAAATTACGGGTGTAAGCAGCTCTGCGGAAGCACAAAACCTTTCTATGTTATTAAAATCAGGTGCATTAATCGCGCCAGTGCAAATTGTTGAAGAGCGTACAATTGGTCCTTCACTGGGTGCACAAAACGTAGAACAAGGTATCAATGCAAGCTTCTGGGGATTAATTGTAGTTATCCTCTTCATGTTGATTTACTACAAAATCTTCGGCGTTATCGCAAGCTTCGCATTAGTGATTAACATCGTTTTATTAGTCGGTTTAATGTCTATCCTACCTGGGGCAACACTTTCCATGCCGGGGATTGCGGGTATCGTATTAACCTTGGGGATGTCGGTGGATGCCAACGTACTTATTTTTGAGCGTATCAAAGAAGAAATTCGTAATGGTCGCCCAATCCAGCAAGCCATTAACGAAGGTTATAACGGTGCATTCTCCTCTATCTTCGATGCGAACTTAACCACAATTTTAACGGCGATTATCCTTTATGCAGTTGGTACCGGCCCAATTCAAGGCTTTGCGGTAACTCTTGCATTAGGTGTGGCAATTTCAATGTTTACAGCGATTACCGGAACACGTGCTATCGTGAACTTCATATACGGCGGTAAACGTCTTGAAAAATTATCAATTTAGGTAGGATAAGATGAGATTATTTGCAAAAGATAAAAACGGACATTTTATCCGTGAAGTGAATGGGATTAAATTGCCATTCCCTCTCACTGAATTTATGAAAGTGAGATTTGTGGGGTATGCATTTTCCGCTATTTTGATGGCGATTTCCCTCTTCTTCATTATTACAAAAGGCTTCAACTGGGGCTTAGATTTTACGGGTGGTGTGGTATTTGATACTCACTTCTCACAACCCGCTGATTTAGAGAAAATCCGTGGCACATTAAACCAAACGGAATTTCAAGCCCAATTGTACAAACAACGGGTTCTGTACAAGATGTCATGATCCGTTTACCGGCTGACAACAACGATTCTGGTATCGGTGAACACGTTAAAGGCATGCTTCAAACGATTGATCCAAATATTCATATTAATAGTATTGAATTTGTGGGGCCTAACGTTGGTGAAGAATTAGCTCAAGGTGCAGTTTATGCAACTCTTGCGACCCTTGCAATGATGTTGATTTATATCGGCTCACGTTTTGAATGGCGTTTAGCGGTTGGCGGTATCGCCTCACTTGCGCACGACGTAGTTGTCACCCTCGGAGTGTTCTCTGCATTACAAGTCGAAATGGATTTAACCTTCGTGGCGGCAATTCTTTCCGTTGTGGGTTACTCCATCAACGATAGTATCGTGGTATTCGACCGTGTGCGTGAAAACTTCCGTAAAATTCGCCGTGTAGATACCATCGATATTATTGATATTTCCTTAACGCAAACCTTATCGAGAACCATCATGACATCTCTCACAACGCTTCTTGTTGTGATTGCCTTGTTCTTCTTTGGTGGTCCATCAATTCATAACTTCTCGTTAGCGTTATTAATCGGTATCGGTTTTGGTACTTACTCATCAATCTTTATCGCGATTGCGATTGCTTATGACGTTGGCCTACGCCGCGAACATATGATTCCACCAAAAGTGGATAAAGAAATCGATGATTTACCTTAATCTATCGAACAGGATATAAAAAGAAAGCCACCATTATGGTGGCTTTTTTATTGCTAAAAGCATGTGATTTTTGACCGCACTTTATTCGTTTACATCACCCAATAAAGCCGCATATTTCTTCGTTGATTCGGAGCTTTCTAATGTAATTTTAAACGCCATTGTCAGCGGTACAGAAAGCAACATACCTACCGTACCAAGTAACCATCCCCAGAAAAGTAATGAAAAGAATACGACCAAGGTAGAAAGGCCTAAGGTTTTACCCATCATTTTCGGCTCAATAATATTACCGATCACAATATTTAATGCAATAATACCGACGGTTACGCCCATTCCTACACCAAATCCATTCAGCAATAATGCTTGAACAATAATAGGCACGGCTGCAATAATCGAACCAATATTCGGAATGTAATTTAATAAGAAGCTTAAGGTTGCCCATAAAATCGCATATTGCACACCCGCTACGTCCAACAAAATCCAAGTTGTGACACCAGTCAATAAGCTAATCACCGTTTTCACACCAAGATAACTAATCACACCGTCTAAAATACGATCAATGTGATGCTCTTCCGCGACAACATCATGTTCATTGTCACTTAAAACTAAAGCAAGTTTATGCTTCATAGTTGGTGCTTCAAGCAGCATAAAAATCACTGCTAAGATCAACACAAAAACATTCGTCACCACGCCAGAAAAGTTTAATAATAAACGGCTCACAAAGTTCATGATCACGCTCGGATCAAAATGCTCCATAATGGCTTCGCGAGAAATCACAATCGGCAATTTTAGTTTTTGAGCTAACGCCATGATGTCATTTATACGCTCAGAAAGCAGCACTTTATATTGCGGAATAGAACGTGTGAATTCCTGCACACTACTGTTAATTAATCCTGCCAGGAAAAAGAATACAATTAAAATCAAGATAAACAACAAGGCAATAGCAATACCATGCGGCACTTTGCGTTGTGTCATTGCTTTAATTACCGGCGAACAAATAATGGCGATAAATAATGCCAATAGAAAAGGTACGACAATCTCTGCCGCCAATTTAATTCCCGCAAATATAATCACTAAAGCTGCCATAGCGATTACAGTGCGGTTAAAATTTAAGTTTTTTTCCACTAAATGGCTTCCTCATTTCTTCGCCCGTGCGAACACGAATCACGCGTTCTACATCATAAACAAAGATCTTTCCATCACCGATTTTGCCTGTTTGGCAGGTTTCAACAATGGTTTCAAGACATTGCTCAAGCAAATCATCTGGCACGACAATTTCGATTTTCACTTTAGGCAGGAAATCCACCATATATTCTGCACCACGATAAAGCTCTGTATGCCCTTTTTGACGACCAAAACCACGAACTTCAGTCACGGTCATTCCGCTAATGCCAATATCAGATAGATTTTCACGCACATCATCTAATTTAAATGGCTTAATAATGGCTTCGATTTTTTTCATCTTATTTCTCCAAATTTTCGCGACGTGCAGCTTTCGGTCGGAAGCTTGTAATCACTTCAGGCTTGGTATCAATATAAATACCATCGATTAATTGCAAGCAGTAAGGCACCGCACTAAAAATCCCTTTTACTAAGACCTTGCCTTGCTCATCTTTCACGCCTTCTAAAGTCTCTTTGATAGCTTTTGGCTGCCCAGGTAAGTTCAAGATTAGGCTGTTTTTACGAATCACACCAACTTGACGAGATAAAATCGCTGTCGGCACAAAATGTAAACTCACTTGACGCATTTGCTCGCCAAATCCAGGCATTTCACGATCGGCTACCGCTAATGTGGCATCAGGTGTCACATCACGTTTTGCCGGCCCTGTACCACCTGTTGTAAGCACTAAATGACAATGGTGCTCATCTACTAATTCTTTCAACGTTTGTTCAATTAATAGCTGCTCGTCTGGAATTAATCGAGTTTCCACTTCAAAAGGATCCATCAACGCTTGTTCTAACCATTGTTGTAATTCGGGAATCCCTTGATCTTGATACACACCACTTGATGCGCGATCTGATACTGAAACCAAACCTATTTTTAAAAGTGCGGTCATTTTTTTCCTCATTTTTATACGCAATAAACAGTGTCATTCTACCCTATTTTATCTTTTACCAAAGCATAAAAAAGCCATTTAGCTTTCACTAAATGGCTTTTCATTTTAGAGCTTATTGTCTCGCCTGAACTTTACCGTCAGTATAATCAACGGTTACCACTTTACCTGGTAATAATTGACCAGATAAAATTTGTTGTGCCAAGCTGTTTTCGATCTCTTGTTGGATTGCACGTTTTAATGGACGAGCCCCATAAATTGGGTCGTAACCCACTTCAGCAATGAAATCTAATAAAGCGTCGGTAAACACTAATTCGTAACCACGAGTTTCCATACGTTTTGCTAAGCGCTCTAATTGGATACTTGCAATCGCACGGATATTTTCTTTACCAAGCGGATGGAATACCACAGTTTCATCAATACGATTGATGAATTCCGGACGGAAATGTTGGCTCACCACTGACATTACTAAGGCTTTCATTTCACCATAGCTTTCGTCTTTGCTACCTTGGATTAAATCAGAACCCAAGTTAGAGGTCATAATTACCACGGTGTTACGGAAGTCCACAGTACGACCTTGACCATCAGTTAAACGACCATCATCCAATACTTGTAATAAGATGTTGAATACATCCGCATGTGCTTTTTCCACTTCATCGAGCAAAATCACCGAATATGGACGACGACGTACCGCTTCAGTTAAGTAGCCACCTTCTTCATAGCCAACATAGCCTGGAGGCGCCCCCACTAAACGAGATACGCTGTGTTTTTCCATAAACTCTGACATATCAATACGTACCATCGCATCTTCACTGTCAAAGAGGAATTTCGCCAAAGTTTTGCAAAGCTCTGTTTTACCTACACCTGTTGGTCCTAAGAATAAGAATGAACCAATTGGACGGTTAGGATCAGAAAGCCCTGCACGGCTACGACGAATCGCATTTGCTACCGCATCTACCGCTTCTTCTTGACCGATCACACGTTTGTGCAATTCTTCTTCCATGCGTAAGAGTTTTTCTTTCTCACCTTCCATCATTTTAGAAACAGGAATACCTGTTGCTTTAGAAAGCACTTCGGCAATTTCTTCATCAGTCACACGATAGCGCAATAAGGTCATTTCTTTGCCTTCGCTGGTTTCAGCGGCAGCAAGTTGTTTTTCCAACTCAGGAATACGACCGTATTGAAGCTCAGACATTTTGCTTAAATCGCCAGCACGACGCGCTTGTTCCATTTCAGTTTTCGCCGCATCTAACTCTTGTTTGATGTGTTGTGAACCTGAAAGGGTCGCTTTTTCTGATTTCCAAACTTCTTCAAGTTCAGCATATTCGCGTTCTTTATCAGCAAGCTCTTTTTCTAACATCTCTAAACGTTTACGGCTTGCTTCGTCTTCTTCTTTTTGTAATGCTTGTTGTTCCAATTTTAATTGGATAATACGACGTTCAAGACGATCGAGCGGCTCTGGTTTAGAGTCAATTTCCATACGGATGCTCGAAGCGGCCTCATCGATTAAGTCGATGGCTTTATCCGGCAATTGACGATCGGAAATATAACGGTGTGAAAGCGTTGCTGCTGCCACGATTGCCGGGTCAGTAATATCTACATGGTGATGGATCTCATAACGCTCTTTCAAACCACGTAAGATCGCAATAGTATCTTCCACGCTTGGCTCATCCACAAAGACTTTTTGGAAACGACGCTCAAGTGCCGCATCTTTCTCGATATATTGACGATATTCGTCTAGTGTGGTCGCCCCCACACAGTGTAATTCACCGCGCGCTAAACTTGGTTTTAATAAGTTACCCGCATCCATTGCACCGTCAGTTTTACCTGCACCAACCATGGTATGGATTTCATCAATAAAGAGGATCACACGACCTTCTTCTTTTGATAACTCATTTAAAACAGCTTTTAAGCGCTCTTCAAATTCACCGCGGTATTTCGCACCGGCAATCAGTGCGCCCATATCTAAAGAAAGCACACGTTTGTTTTTTAAGCCTTCAGGCACTTCACCATTAACAATACGTTGTGCCAAACCTTCCACGATAGCAGTTTTACCTACACCAGGCTCACCGATTAATACTGGGTTGTTTTTGGTACGACGTTGTAATACTTGAATGGCTCGACGAATTTCTTCATCACGGCCAATAACGGGGTCAAGTTTGCCACTTTCAGCACGAGCTGTTAAATCAATGGTATATTTCCAGAGCTTGTCTGCTTTCTTCTGCATTTTGATCGTTCACGCTTTGTCCTCCACGAATATGTTGGATCGCTTGTAGAATTTGTTCTTTTTTCGCACCACATTTTTTCAAAATGTCATTTAATGTGCCTCGCTCTTCAAGCGCTGCTAATAAGAACAATTCACTAGAAATAAATTTATCTTGTTTTTGTTGAGCTAATTTGTCACATAAATTCAATAAGTTAAGTAATTGACGAGAAATTTGCACATCACCGCCATTACCCGACACTTGTGGCAATTTATTTAATTCGGCGTTTAATTCATTACGCAATAACGCCACATTCACACCACTGGTCGTTAAAATTGGTGCAATTGAACCGTCTTGTTGATTTAAAAGTGCGGTCAATAAATGCACTGGTTCGATAAACTGATTATCTTTACCTAGCGCCAATGATTGTGCTTCACTGAGTGCTTGTTGAAATTTTGTGGTAAATTTTTCAATATTCATATGCTTATCTTCTCCTGATTAAATTCTTGGGGTCATCCCCTTTACGAGTTATTAAATAAGACCTTTTTTTGGTATTTCAAGAGAAAAAATCAACAATTTTTAATTTTTTCTATCAAATTTTATTTCTTGATAGGTTTAAGCAACTAAAATTCGGTGAAGAGGCACGTCCCACGCTTCAGTTGGAAGCTGTTCGACTTGCTGACATTGATGGGCTAATCCCACAGGAATAAAAGAAACATTTTGCCAATTTTGTAAGGTTCGGTCATAAAAACCACCGCCCATGCCAAGACGATTCCCTTGTTTATCAAAAGCGACAAGTGGTGTAAAAAGAATGTCTAATTCATCCAAAGGCAATACGTTTTGCACATTGAGTTTTGGCTCCCAAATACCAAATTTATTTTTCAGCATTGATGTATCTGGCAAATAACGTAAGAACAAAAGATGATTAGGATTGAAAGGGTGCAATACCGGCAAATAAACGTGTTTATCTTGTGCCCAAAGGGTTTTAATAAGTTTATCTGTGGAGATTTCACCATCAAAGGAAACATACAAGGCAACATGCTGCGCATTTCGTTCTTCAATGAATGCAAGCGCTTGTTGAGTGATGGAATCTTCCGCTTGTTGTTGCTGAAGTGCGGTCAAATTTGCTCGTATTTACGAATTTGTTGACGGAGTTGCTTGCGAAACGTTTGCTGTGTTGATTTCATTCGATTGGAAAGAATGGATTTTAAAGGAAGGTCCCAGAGTGCCGCTACGAGTAGTAGTCCTTGAACCCGACGGTCCAAGGAAACCGGTAAGGCCATTTTTAGGTTTCTTTAGTCCAATGACAAAGTCAAAGGTCAAGCCTACACACCAATGGCGGGAAACCGATTTATAAAGTTCTAAGTATCGGCTCAGGGACATAACCCATCCACGAACACCCCAGGAAATCTTTTAAATTTATACTAGCTCAATTTGATTAGTTTGACTAGCCTTTATTTGAATAATTTTGCTTATTCAAGCTCGTCCCACAAGGGACGAGAATTATTTTTTAACTGGTTGAGTTAAATCAGACTCTTCCGGTTTTTTCACTTCCGCAAATTGTTTATCTTTATTCGCATCGATAACTTGCTGGGTTTGGTTCGCTAATTGTTGTAAACCCATTTTCTCGTATGCTTCTTTCATTAAGAATAAACCTTCGTAAGTCGCTTTTGCATCCGGATATTGTTGCAACATACCCACTACACGGTTTGATACCGCGACCCATGCATCACGTTTGCATAGAATTTCGCAATTTCTAATTCATGACGTGCTAATGAGTCTTTGATGTATGCCATACGTGCTACTGCATCTTGTGAATATGGGCTATTTGGGAACGCTCGCACTAAGCTTTGGAAGTTTGAAAACGCAGTTTTCATTGAAGTCGTTTCACGCGTTGCACGATCGATGCCAAAGAAATCTTGGATCATGTTATCAGCCGTTGCTAAGTTTGTTAAACCCGCCATATACACTGCATAGTCACGGTTTGGACTTTGTGGGAATTGCTGTAAGAAGTTATCTACAGTAACCAACGTTGCTGTGTAATCTTGTGTTTTATAGTTTGCATAAATTAAATCAAGCATTGCTTGTTCTTGGTAAGTACTACCAGGGAAACGCTCTGTCGCTGCTTTTAAATAACGAATCGAATCAGAATAGCTTCCTTCTTGTAATGCAGCCGCGCCTTTTGCATAAAGCTCATCAACAGAAGCTTGCTCCACTTCTTTATTACCACTGCTACAAGCTGCAATAGCGAATGAGGTAAGTGCAATAAGCGCGAGAGATTTTATTTTACGCATTCTTTTTTCCTTAATTTTTACGAAAATCAATAAATAAGTTACAATTAACGAATATTGTATAGAACATTACACAATAAGCCAACTTTTTAAATTTTTAGATGGATTTTTTATGCCACAAATTACCTTAACGGCTGAAGTTCAGCCCGAACAAATGGGACAGCGTTTAGACCAAACCCTTGCAGAGTTGTTCCCAGAATATTCCCGTTCGCGTTTAAAAACCTGGATTGAAGCAAAACAGGTAAAAATGAACGGTGAAATTGCCGATATTCCCCGTGCAAAAGTTTATGGCGGAGAGCAAATTGAAATTTCGGTAGAAGTGGAAGATGAAAACCGTTTTGAGCCACAAAATATTCCGCTCAATATCGTTTATGAAGATGACGATATTATCGTGATTAATAAACCTAAAGATCTTGTGGTTCACCCTGGTGCAGGCAATCCAAATGGCACGGTACTTAACGCGCTACTCTATCACTATCCACCTATTGCCGAAGTACCACGTGCAGGGATTGTGCATCGTTTAGATAAAGACACAACGGGTCTCATGGTTGTCGCTAAAACCATTCCTGCACAAACCAAACTCGTACGTGACTTACAAAAACGTAAGATCACTCGTGAATACGAAGCCGTCGCCAGTGGTATTATGACCAAAGGTGGAACCGTAGATCAGCCAATGGCTCGCCATGCTACAAAACGCACATTGATGGCGGTTCATCCAATGGGTAAACCCGCTGTGACACACTATCGCATTATGGAGAATTTCCGTAATTACACCCGCTTACGCTTACGTTTAGAAACGGGTCGTACTCACCAAATTCGTGTGCACATGGCACATATTGCACATCCATTATTAGGTGATCAAACTTATGGCGGCCGTCCTCGCCCACCTAAAAATGCAAGCGAAGCCTTCACTGAGGTGCTACGCAATTTTAAACGCCAAGCATTACATGCGGTTATGTTGCGTTTAGCTCATCCTATCACAGGTGAAATGATGGAATGGTATGCCCCATTGCCAGATGACTTTGTCGAATTACTGCATGCCTTAAAAGCGGATTACCTCGAACATAAAGACGAATTGGATTATTAAGATGAAAACCATTGTTCCAAACTGGAATGTTCCACCACATATCCAAGCGTTTACAACTACAAGAGAAGGTGGCGTAAGCCTGCCGCCTTTCGATAGTTTCAATTTGGGTGATCATGTCGAAGATGATAAAAGTGCGGTCAAAACTAACCGCACTTTACTGGTCGAAAAATTTAATCTGCCACATTTCCCGTTGTTTTTAACTCAAACGCACAGCACTCGTGTAATCACGGTGCCTTATGAGGGTAATAATTTAGAGGCTGATGCGGTTTACACCAATCAACCTAACCAAGTCTGTTTGGTCATGACGGCTGATTGCTTGCCAGTTTTATTCACTAATAATAAAGGTACTGAAGTGGCTGCGGCACATGCGGGCTGGCGTGGACTCTGTGATGGTGTATTAGAAGAAACAGTAAAATGCTTCCAATCTGCCCCCGAAGAGATTATTGCGTGGTTTGGGCCTGCTATCGGCCCTAATGCATTCCAAGTGGGCAAAGAAGTGATTGAGCAATTTATGGCGTTTGACCCGATTGCAGAAACGGCTTTTCGACCAGATGCGAATGAATCAGGAAATACCTCGGCAATCTTTATCAAATTGCTACTCAACGCCTCAACAAATTAGGTATTACCCAAATTTACGGTGGGGAGCATTGCACATTCAATGAAAAAGAGACCTTCTTTTCCTATCGTCGAGATGGCAAAACAGGAAGAATGGCGAGTCTGATTTGGATAAAAAAATAAACCTATCAATACAACAAACCGCACCTTAAAGTGCGGTTTGTTTTTGGCTTATTCTGAATAGTTTTTCGAACCAACTTTCTAAAAATCAAGCAAGCAGAAATCCCATCTACTTTTGCCTTTATTGAGAGCTCGATAACCGCCACGTTGGAAAATTTCATCTCGAGCAGAAACCGTCGTTAAGCGCTCATCTTGCAGTTCTACTTTGATACCGAAACGACCATTTAAGCGATTGGCAAATTTTTTCGCACGAAGTGTTAAATCTTGCTCGGTTCCATCCATATTTAAGGGCAATCCCACCACAATAACATCAGGTTTCCAGTCTTTTAAGCATTTTTCAATAGCATCCCAATTTGGAATCCCATCTTGCGCTTTAAATGCAGGTAATGCTTGCGCCGTCCCTGTGATACTTTGCCCGACTGCACAACCGATGCTTTTGGTGCCGAAATCAAACGCGATTGCTGTGATGCCCATTAACTGTGCCCCACTTGTGAAAAAACAAAATTATGAGGATTAATCCCTAATAATTGATTCGCGGCAGGATAACGATCTTCATAAATGGTTTCAAATAAAATGGTGTCTGAAGCAGGTGCCACTAACCACGCATTATCTGCAATCTCTTGTTCTAACTGTCCAGCTGTCCAACTTGCACAACCGAGAGCAACAAGATATTTTTCGGGCGCATTCTCTGAACCAAAGGTTTCCACAATATCTGCCGAAGTGGTGAGATACATCTTATCGGTAATTTTATAACTATGTTCAAATTCTTTCGCGGTTTTCTTATGCAGAATAAAACCACGCTCAGAATGTACTGGGCCACCCGCAAGTACAAGTTCATTGCTAAAAGTGCGGTCATTTTTCATCATAAAATTCATTTTTGAATACAACTCAGCAATGCTTAAATCGGTGGGTTGATTAATCACTAAACCCATCGAACCTTGCTCATTATGCTCGCACATATACACCACGGTATTTTGGAAATAATCCTCTAACTGTGGCATCGCAATTAAAAATTGCCCTTGTAAATCCATCATTATCCCAAATCTCCAAAACAAATTTGCAACGCACTAATCGCCGCTAAAGAGGCTGTTTCTGTACGTAACACACGCTTTCCTAATAAAAATTTCAGTAAATCCTTGTTGTTCAGTTTGAGCGATTTCTTGAGGTGATAAACCGCCTTCTGAACCAATAAGCAAACGAACACCTTCTTTTTGGAATAGAAGGCAAGGTTTTAATTGAATATTGGGCTCTTGGATGTAAATTCAATTTCAACGCGCCATCATTTTCTGCACACCAATCTTGTAATTTCATTAATGGACGAATTTCTGGCACAACGTTACGGCCACATTGTTCACAAGCCGCAATGGCAATTTTTTGCCATTGCTGGATTTTCTTATCCATGCGTTCGCCATCCAACTTCACGCCACAGCGTTCTGACCATAATGGTGTAATCACATTCACGCCCAATTCCACAGATTTTTGAATGGTAAATTCCATTCGATCGCCGCGTGAAATAACCTGCCCTAAATGAATCGATAAATTCGACTCCTTATCACTCAATTCACAACCAAGAATTTCCACTTTAACGGCTTTTTTGCTCGCTTCAATAATTTTTGCTGGATAAATATGATTACTACCATCAAATAATTCAATTTGCTCACCTTCAGTCATGCGAAGTACACGCCCTACATGATTAGCCGCATCCTCTGAAAGTTGGCAAGTAGATTGATTTTTAAGGGATTCTGGATGATAAATTCTTGGAATACGCATAATATTGAGTCTTTGATATAAGGAAAAAGTGCGGTCATTTTCAACCGCACTTTTAATATTATTCTGTTGCTAAATCTTTTGGCAAACTTTCTAAAATGGCTCGCCAGTAGGCGGAAGTCACTTGCTTGTGTTTACGAATACATTCCACCACTAAATCAGATTGACCTTTTTCACAAATATCACGCAATTCTACATAAAAATCATGTGTCACTTGGCGATGTTTTTCGTCACTAAAGAATAGCAAACCAATTTTATGATAAACCCCACGTAAGCTATTGAAAATTAAACGATAGAAAGGTTTATTAGCCATTACGGTAAACTGACGAAATAAGGCATAGTCAAATTCCATGTAGCTTTCAGCGGTATTCTCTAAAGCATCCATCCCTTTGAACAAGGCTGCAGAAGCTTTAGGTGAATTTTTTACTGCCTCATAAATATAAGATTCTGACATGCGACTACGCAATGACAACATATTTTCAATAATTAACGGCGCACTTTGGCGATCTAAGGTAATTAAGGTTTCAATGATGCTTGGACCAGCTGTATCCCAAATATCATTGACTTTTGTCGGCTTGCCGTGTTGAATGGTAAGCCAGCCATCACGAGCCAAACGCTGTAATACTTCACGTAATGTGGTGCGTGTTACGCCGATTTTATCAGCTAAATCACGCTCAGAAGGAAGATTGGTGCCGGCGGGAAATACATCATCCCAAATACTTCTAACAATATATTCTTCGGCAAGCGCAGCTGGGCTTTGAGCCCGTAAAAGGGTATTATCTGTTTGCATGAGTATGAAATAAATATAAAAAAGCCTAAAAAGATCAAAAAAATGTGATTTATTGAATAAATCTTTAACTGGTCTATTATCCTTTAAAGCAGTATATATTACAATGACAGGACTATAAAAAACGGAGTTCAATATGACTTACACACAAGCATTTATGAAAAACTTTCTGGGTTCGAGCCCTGATTGGTATAAATTAACTATTATTGCCTTCTTGGTAATTAACCCAATTTTATTCTTTTGGGTAAGCCCATTTGTGGCGGGCTGGGTACTCGTCGCCGAGTTTATTTTCACCCTTGCTATGGCATTAAAATGCTATCCTCTTCAACCGGGTGGTTTATTAGCCGTTGAAGCTATTGCTATTGGTATGACGAATGCAGAGCACGTTAAAGCCGAGATCATGGCAAACTTTGAAGTCGTTTTACTTTTAATCTTTATGGTGGCCGGTATTTACTTTATGAAGCAACTTTTGCTTTATGTGTTCACCAAATTATTAGTCCGTATCCGTTCTAAAATCGTCCTTTCTGTCGCGTTCTGTTTTAGTGCTGCATTTCTTTCAGCTTTCTTAGATGCACTTACTGTTGTTGCAGTAATTATCAGCGTAGCTATGGGTTTCTATGGGGTTTATCACAAAGTGGCATCAGGGAAAAATCTACAGGAGGCGGTTGATATTGCCGATGATAACAAAATCAAAAATCATGAAACTCTCGAAAAATTCCGCTCTTTCTTACGTAGCTTAATGATGCATGCTGGTGTAGGTACCGCACTCGGTGGTGTAATGACCATGGTGGGTGAACCACAAAACCTGATCATTGCAGAACAAGCAAAATGGAACTTCATTGAGTTCTTCTTCCGTATGGCGCCAGTAACCATCCCTGTCTTTATCTGTGGATTACTCACTTGTGTTTTAGTGGAAAAATTTAAAGTATTCGGCTATGGCGAAAAATTACCAGAAGAAGTATGGAAAATCTTGGCTGATTTAGATCGTGAAAATACACAAAAAATGTCTAAACAAGATAAAGTACGTCTTTCTGTTCAAGGTCTTATCGCGATTTGGTTAATCTTAGGTCTAGCCTTCCACTTAGCCGCTGTTGGTCTAATCGGTTTAAGTGTGATTATTCTTGCGACTACCTTTACCGGCGTTACAGATGAACACGCGATTGGTAAATCATTCCAAGAAAGCTTACCTTTCACTGCGTTATTAGTGGTCTTTTTCTCTATCGTTGCGGTGATTATCGATCAAACTCTTTGGTCCAATTATCCACTTCGTATTAAGTGCAGAAGAGAAAACCCAGTTAGCCCTATTCTATGGTTTCAACGGTTTACTTTCTGCAATTTCTGATAACGTATTCGTTGCAACGGTTTACATCAATGAAGCGAAAAATGCGCTTACAGCTGGGTCAATTGCACCACACCAATTTGAATTACTTGCGGTCGCAATCAATACAGGTACAAACTTACCTTCTGTAGCAACGCCAAACGGTCAAGCCGCATTCTTGTTCTTACTAACATCGTCTCTTGCACCGTTAATTAAACTTTCCTATGGTAGAATGGTCTATATGGCATTACCTTACACCATCGTATTAACTGTGGTGGGTTTCCTTGCTATCGAATTTATCTTACCAGATATGACAATTTTGCTTGCGAAACTTGGCTTAATTCTTCCTATTTAGTGAATCATAAGGAGAAAGAATGCTCGACTTTTTTAAGCAATTATCCCTTAAACGTTCAGCGTGGATCTTTTTGGCATTTACCGCTTTTGCCTTAGAATCGACCGCACTTTATTTTCAATACGGCATGGGTTTACAACCTTGCGTACTTTGTGTTTATGAACGTTTAGCTGTTGTGGGTTTATTCGTCGCTGGTCTTATCGGCGCCTTAGCCCCAAGTTCGCTTATTATCCGCATTCTTGCTCTTATTGTGGGTTTATTTAGTGCAATTAAAGGATTAATGATATCTATCCGTCACCTTGATTTACAAATGAACCCTGCACCCTGGAAACAATGTGAATTTATACCTAACTTTCCGGAAACTTTACCATTCCATAAATGGCTACCCGCAGTCTTCAATCCGACAGGTAGCTGTAATGAAAGTCAATGGTCACTCTTCGGTATTACTATGGTGCAATGGCTCGTGTTTATTTTTGCTGTTTATGTCCTTGTATTGGGATTAATTACTATTTCACAAGTGAAGAAAAGCAGAAGAAGACGCCTCATTTTTAAATAATCTAACTACACGCTAAAAAGCCTAGAGATATTCTCTAGGCTTTTTTATTACTGAAAGTCATTCTGTACTCAATATTATTCAAGAAAGAAATACCAGTAAGGCATTAAGACTAGCCAAATAAAGGCACTGAGAATAACAACAAATTTGAAACTGAAATGTTTGGTTTTATGGCGAAAGCGCTTCATCCCGCAATAAACACCAATAAAACCACCAAGAAGACTTAATAGGAAGAAGGTATTTTCAGAAATTCGCCAGCCGTGACGAACCGCGCGGACTTTATCTTTCCACATTAAAAAATAAGCGGCGATATTTACCGCCGCTAACATTACAAATAAAAGCTGAATCAGCATTATGCGTAAACTAGAAGATCAAAAAACAATAAAAGAATAGTTAATTCTAACACATTGACCATGTATTACGCCCATCCTTTTGTACGGATAAACATAAAGTAAGCTCTATTTTTTTATAGCATCTCGCATGCTTTTTCATATCCAGCTTCACAGGATTTTTTAAACCATTGAGTAGCGAATTTGCGGTTGCGTTTTTGTCCCAAAGCCATTGTCATACATCGCACCTAAATTATACATTCCCTCAGGACTGCCGTTTTCAGCAGCAAGTTGGAAATAGAGAAAGGCTTTTGCATCATCTTTTGGTACTCCTAGCCCATTAAAGTGAAGGATACCTAATTCATTTTGTGCTTCACCGTTCCAGCTTCCGCCCGCCAATTCATAACATTCCCATGCAGACTTGTAATCTTTTTTAATAGTATCGCCATAAGTATAAAGAAATCCGAGTTGATAATAAGCTTCTGTGACGTCTTTTTTTACTGCTTTTTTATACCATTTGATCGCTTCTAGTTCATTTTTTTTGACTAAAACACCTGAACTATATTCAAACCCTAAATTATAATAAGCTAGCCCATGACCTTGATCGGCACTACGATGTAGCCATTTCATCGCTTCTTCGCTATTTTGTTCAACTCCTTCGCCTTTTGCATAGCGGTTATAAAGGCTATTTTTGTGCATCTGCATCGCCTTGTTCGGCGGCAGCTTTTACACCATTTAAAGGCTTCTTCATAATTCTGTTCAATTTCATCACCTCGAACGTAAGCCATCGCTAAATCCTTTTGTGCCTCAAGATTGCCTTCTTTCGCTCGTTCAAGTAATGCATCAAAATCATCACGCACAGCAAGACGACTTTGCAGCTGTTGCACTGAGCGTTCGACATTCTCTCCTGATTCTTTTGCAAGTAGATAAAACTCTTGAGCTTTTTCTAAATTTTGTGGCATATTACCTAGCCCTTCCTGGTAAATCTCAGCCAATCCCCAAGCCGCCCCCCTCATTTGGTATTCTGCTGCTAGCTCTAGCCATTTCAAGGCTTTCTGGCTATCTTGTTGAACCCCCTCACCTCTTTTGTAAGCATTACCAACATAGTAATAGGCATCAATTAAGCCATTTTCAGCAGCTTTTAAATACCATTTGAAGGCTTGCTTTTTATCCCCTTTAAAATCGTGTAAATTTGCTAAACCATACATTGCATGGGGAAGCCCCATTTCAGCAGCTTTGGTTAGGTATTTTTGCGCTTCAACATAATTGGTTGGAATATCCTCGTGAGCGTTGTAGAGCATCCCAAGGTTATTATAAAGCGTCATTAAATCTTCATTGGTTAAATCTTGTTTATTCTTCTCAGCAAGCAAGTAATATTCCAATGCTTTAGGATAATTAATTGGAACTTCATATCCTATAACGCCATCATATACCTGCGCTAAGAGGTATGAAGCAAGCCCATGATTGTCATATTTCTCTAGCATTTGCATGCCTTTAAATGTGTCTTGCTCCACGCCAATACCTAAAGATAGAATCGTCCCAAACTAATTGTCGCTCGTTTATCGCCTTGACGAATGCCTTGCTCAAACCATTCCACTGATTTTTCAGGCTCGCCCATATCATCATAAAGTGCGCCAATATTATTTGCCGCCAATGGATAACCCAATGCATTCGCGCGGTGATATAACGTCATTGCGTTGTCATAATCGACTTCTTCCCCTTTACCAAGAGCATATACTCTCCCCAACTGATATATTGCCTCTGCATCACCTTGTTCTGCATGTTGCTTTAAGGCTTCAAGACTATTTTTGTCAGTCGAGCGAAATAAATTTAATAATGTTTTAAACATGGGACTTCCTTTGGGAGATAAATGTATTTCAATTGAATCGAAAGTGCGGTTGGATTTTTAACTAAATTGGATAATAGGCTCAGCACCGTTAAACCACTATCGTGGCAATTTAAGTAAGCATAATGGAGACTGTTTTTTACCCGGGCTCTTTAGGATGAAGAATTAACATATTTATCGTTTAGTTGAGCTACCAAATAATATAGTATTTTATTCAACTATTCAATTACTCAGGAAAAAATTTACTATAATATCAACCAATTAGCCTTTCCAACCCTCAATAGAGCATAAAAAAATTTGAAATAAAAAAACGGCAACATCCTTTACTGATGTTACCGTTTCTTTTAACAATGAT
>BNJS01003243.1_pt1 | contig 26861 bp, 39 predicted proteins | sample 8540461 | NCBI WGS metagenome assembly BNJS01 (sample SAMD00202454, study PRJDB9452) | human saliva metagenome | isolation source: human saliva | place: Japan | reverse complement strand
GATGATCTGGTGATGACCGAGGCCTACTGGCACGAACGTCACGATATCCGGGTGACGCTGGTGGGGTGACGCAGACGCCGGGTGCTCCCCATCGTCGGTCCACAGCCGTCGAACGGTCGTAGGCCGGCTTCCTGGACCGGCCTGAATCGTTCGGGCATACTGGTTGGCAACCGATGGAGCGAACCGAATGACAGCGACCTTTGATCCTCTCGTCTCGAGTTCGATACCCCCGAGCGGGAGGCTGACTACACGGCGTGGCTGCGCGAGCAGGTTGCCGTCAGTCTGGCTGATCCGCGCCCTCAATCCCACGGACGGGTGGAGCGTCGCATGGCCCTGCGCCCGGCAAAACTGCGAGAACAGCACCGATCAAGGCTGAAGCTGCCTGATGTGGCCCGATCATCTGGCGCGAAAGCGCGGATGCTCGATCTGGCGGCGATTGTCGGTTACATCGCGCAGTTCGGCCTGATGCCGCAGAACGGATGTGGCGGCGCATCCGGGACGCCGTTCTGCCGCTGGCGCAGTTTCCGTACCTGCACCAGAGCGGCGAGCGCAGCCGGGCTGCGCGAGAATCGTTGTGCGAGCCAGCTTATCGATGCTTTATCGTGTCACGGCCAATCAGGTTGAAATCGTGGCCCGTCAAGCTGCAGCAAGCAGGACTGGCCCAGGCAGGCCACGAGCATCTGAACGGAGCCAGCCCGGCCGTTGTCCGCTGGATCGACAGGGATGACCGGCCCCACCGGCACCAACGTCAACGACATTCGGGTCATGCTGGTGGGGTAAGTGACTCAGGGTCTGGGTCCAGCTCTACCGAGGGGCCGTTGGGCTGGCGGGCGTGGCGGAATGTCCAGCGTGATGTCCGCCATCGGGATACTCATAATGGGCAAAAGCCTGCGCGATGGTCCGGGCCGGCCCTGACCTTCCAGGCGTCAGTGGCGGGGAAAGCGGGCGGGCCGGCTTCATCTACTGCTCCCGCGTGCGGTTCAGCAGCGCGTTCAGGATGATGGCCCTGAGGGTGGCGGGTGCCGATGCCGCCCAGCTAGAAATCGCCGAACTGCAGCGTGAAGTCGCCGGCGCCCAGAATCATCGTCACCGCCGCCACGATCAGGTTGCCGTTCTGGCTGAATCACGCAGTTCTCCACCCAGAAGCGGGCGCCGGCAATGGTGATCAGCCCGAACACCACGATCGACACCGCCCAGCACCGCCGTCGGAATGGTCGAGATGGCCGCCCCGAACTTCGGCGAAAAGCCCAGGCAGATGGCGGCCAGCGCGGCGATCACGAACACCAGCGTCGAGTAGACGCGCGTCACCGCCATCACGCCGATGTTCTCGCCATAGGTGGTCACGCCCGTGCCGCCAATGCCGCCCGACACGATGGTAGCCACCCGTCACCGATGAGGCCCGGCCGATCAGGGCATCAGATTGCGGCCGGTCATCGCCGACACGGCCTTGATGTGGCCCAGGTTCTCGGCCACCGGCACCAGGTGCACCGCGCGCGATCAGCAGAATCGCTTCACTGGAAACGCCGGTGCGCGTAGGCGCGGCACCCGATCCACGGCGCCTGCACCACCGGCCCGAAATCGATTGGCGTGCCCAGCACACATTGGTTGCAGCCAGTACAGCGCATGGGCCGACAGCGCCGACCAGAGTCAGCAGCTTCTGGATGGAGCCACGGGCAAACGACCCGCCACCGCCCGCACAGCACCGTGGCCAGCGACATCCAGCGGTCGAAATCGTGCCGTTGACGCCCTGCCGCTCACCGCCGGCGCCAGATTCAGGCCGATCACCGCCACTACGGCACCGGTCACCACCGGCGGCATCAGCCGTTCGATCCAGCGCGTACCGGCCGCGTTGACGATCAGCCCGATCAGCACGTACAGCACCCCGCAGGCGATGATCCCGCCCAGCGCCACCGGCAGATTGGCGTTCGGCCCGCCGCCGGCATAGCCGGTCGCCGCGATCACCACGCTGATGAAGGCAAAGCTGAGGCCCAGATAGCTGGGCACCCGGCCGCGCACGATGAAGAAGAGATCAGCGTGCCCACCCCCGACATCAGGATGGCGATGTTCGGGTCAAAGCCCATCAGCAGCGGCGCCAGCACCGTGGCGCCGAACATGGCCACCACGTGCTGAAGTCCCATGGCCACCATCTGGGGCCAGGGCAGACGCTCGTCGGGGCAATCACCCTGGGTCTTCAGCGTCCAGTGAAGGCGCGCACCGGGGTGTCGGCGGCGGGAGTTTGGGATCAGGGGAAGCCGCGATCAGGTACCTGTTCGGTCGTACCCGATTTTTGCATCAACGCGCCATCGAGCTTCATCTGGTAGAATGTGCTCTTTTTGCCGGTGAAGGGCCTGATGGCGGGGTGGGGTGCAGGGCTTGCCGGCCGGGGCTGGACCGTAGCGAGAGGGGCGCAGGTGGGGCCGGCCAGCTCGCTCATCGGACCAGGTCGTGACGGCGGGGCGGCATGGGGACGGCTGCAAGAAGCCGCAGGAAAAAGCCATGCCCCCTGGAAATAGCTTCATTGTTCCGATTCACGAAACGGTCTGGTGAGGAATCCCTCTTATGACTGGCATCGTTCGCCCTCGATATTTGGTCCATGCACGCGCTCCTCCTGGAGGCATCACGATGACGGCAACGACTTCCCATACTCCGAACACCCCATGACCTGTCCGGCCTGGCCACCGCCGGGTAGCGCCGCTACCGCAGGCAGCACTGCCGCTTCGGGCGCGACCACCACAGACATCGCCACCACCCCACAGGCCGTGATCCACGTGAGCAAGCAAGCGGACGCCACTGGGTGGGCGACAGCTTTCCGTGCACGGCATGTTCGACTACGGGCAGAGGCCGATCAGCGCAGCCCCTTCCTGCTGATGGACTACCGCCCCGCATCCTTCACCCCCAACAGCGGCCATCGCCGGGGCGTGACGCCCACACCGCCAGGGCTTGAGACCGTCACCATCGTCTACGACGGCGAGGTGGAACACCGCGACTCCACCGGCGCAGGCGGCGATGATCGGTGCCAGTGACGTGCAATGGATGACCGCCGGTGGCGGCATCATCCACGAAGAGTTCCATTCGACGCCTGCACAGCCGGCGCGGTGGCCTTCGAGATGCGTGCAGCTCTGGGTGAACCTGCCCGCCCGCGACAAGATGGCCCCGGCGCGCTATCAGAGCATCACCGCCGACACCATCCCGTCCGTGCAGGCTGGCAGGCGGGGCGAGGCAGGGCACGCATCATTGCCCGGCAGGCTGGAGGACACATCGGTGGCACAGACCCGATACCCCACGAACGTCTGGGACGTACGCCTGTCGGCCGGCGCCGAGGTCAAGCTGCTCAGCCCGCCGGCTGGACCGCCTGCTGCTGGTGCGGGCCGGGACCGTGCGCGTCAGCAGCCATGCCGTGAGCGAAGGGCGGCTGGTGACGCTCACCCGCGAGGGCAGCGGCCCTGACGCTGGAGGCGCTGGAGGGCGATGCCGCGTGCTGCTGCTGGCCGGCGGGCCATCGACGAACCGGTGGTGGGCCATGGGCCCTTCGTGATGAACAGCCGCGACGCAGGATCCGTCAGGCCATTGCCGACTTCAACAGCGGGCGCTCGGCAACATGCCGCGATGAATACGTGCCGTCCGGGCAGCAACCCTGGACCGTCGCCGGAACGTGGTAATGTCAGCACTGCCATAGATTGATATTTTGTCCAGGGGCCCGTTCCTGCCGGGGCGAGCCCCGTTCCTGGAGATGACCATGAAACTCTTCTACCTGCCGGGCGCCTGCTCCATGAGTGCCCACACCGCCCTGCAATGGATCAGCCAGCCCTATGAGGCCGAAGCCGTCACCCACGCCTGGACCAAGGAACCCGCCTACCTGGCCGTGAACCCCCAGGGGGCCGTGCCGCTGCTGGTCGACAGCGACCTGGTGCTGTCACAGAACGTGGCCATCCTGGCCTACCTGGACGCACGCTTCCCGAAGCACGGCTCTTTGGCAGCGACACCATCGAAGGCAAGGCCCGCGCATGGCGCTGGCTGGCCTTCCTGAACGCCGACGTCCACAAGGCCTTCGGCCAGCTCTTCCGCACTCCCCCCTGGGCCGAGGACGAGACCGTCAAGAACGCCATGCAGCAGGCCGCCCGCGCCCAGATTGCCGGCATGCTGAAACAGGCCGACGACCAGCTGGCCAACCACGCCTGGCTGGGCGGCGAGGAAATCTCCGTCGCCGACATCTACCTGTATGTCATCCTGCGCTGGGCCAACGGCCTGTCCGTGGACCTGAGCCAGATGAACCACCTGAACGAGTTCCAGAAACGCGTGGCCGCTGACCCCGGCGTGCGCGAGATCTGCGCCCAGGAGGGGTTGCAGCCGTGATGGCTGTACAAGGTGTCTCTCGGGGTAAGCTGCGAAATTGGTTCTGATTCGTGGCCTTGATCGACGAGGCGTATGATGTTAGCTACGCACGGATACAATCATAAGCTGCCTTGCGTTCGAAGACGTATTGCGCGCTTGGGATAGGTAAACGGATAGGGAAGGGACACCTAACCAAAGAGAAGGTCTGGTAAGCATTGACAAGGGGTGACGGGATTTGTGGGGTTTTCTAGCTCTAAAGCCCCACAATCAGAAAAGGTATCATGAAAGCAGACTATCTAGATTCACATGAACGTCACCGGATTGACGCTAAATTGTTGCTGGATAATGAGCGTTGGGCAAATGCAAGTCATCTTTATGGCCTGGCATCGGAGTGTGGCCTAAAACGAATGATGCAGGAATTCAACATGAAGGTAAACGAAAATAACGGGACTCCGAAGTTAAAGGAAGATAGAGTTCATGCAAATGAAATATGGAAGCGATATGAGAGTTATAGAAATGGGCATGTCTTGGGTGTAAATTATATATTGCCTGAGGAGAACCCTTTTTTAAACTGGAACATTTCGGATCGGTATGCTTGTCGAGAGGGTTTTGATAAACATCTTGCGGTTTTGCATAAACAAGGATGTGATCTTGTGCAAAATATCATAAAACACGCTCGGAATGATGGGTTGTTGAAAATGACATCTGTAGTTACTTTTGATCAGATTATACCGAGCATATCGGAGATACTTGCCAAGCACGGTGAGATTGTAGGCGGCTTGGAATGGTTGGTGGTTAACAGGGATCTTAACGGAAGGGTTCGGTTTGTGCTTCCTGAGAAGGCCTGTGTGAATGGGGGTGTTTATGTTGATATTTATAAAGAGATATCGAAGAAATTAAAAAGACATGCCTACGACCCGGCGAATGGAGTTATATACGAAGAGTCTTGATGCGGTGCATCAAGGGGCTTTATGTTATAAGATTGACGGGTTTGATAATGTATGGTTAGTGGACAGACTTGCGACTGAAGGAGTTGGTCCGTAATTTCTCCTGAATCAAAAGGGGCGTGTCGCATCGTATTTTTCTCAATAAAAGGGGGGGTTGGTCGATCTACCGCCCTAGCTGCTACTGCATGGAGCCTCGCTCAGAGAGGGAAGCGAGTTTTAGTCCTGGATCTGGATTTGGAGTCCCCAGGGCTGTCTTCTGCTTTGCTTCCGCAGGACAGGATGCCCATGTATGGAATTGTGGACTGGTTGATAGAAGATCTCGTAGAAAATAGTGGCCCAGTATTTGAGAGCATGTATGCGTCAAGCAATTTATCTCACGATGGTCAAATTTACGTTGTTCCAGCGCATGGTTCTAATTATGGAGAATATGTTTCTAAATTAGGTCGTGTTTGGATGTCTAAGGCTCAGGAGAACGGAGGGCGTGAGGTATGGTCGAGACGATTAAATCGCTTGGTATTTGAGCTGGAAAAACAAATCCAGCCTGATATTATATTGATTGATTCTCGGTCAGGAATCGATGAGGTTGCATCTGCTTGCATTACTGATATGGGGGCAAATTTAGTTTTATTATTCGCATTAGAGGGGTTGCAGACTTGGAGTGGTTATAGGATGCTGTTCGATCAATGGTTGCGATCAGGTGTTGTCAGGATATGCGTAAGCGCCTACAGCTCGTTGGAGCGATGGTGCCTGAAGCGGATCGAATTGCCTACATCATGGAGTTGCGCGAAAGCTCTTATAATTTATTTTTCTGAACTCTATGATGAAATTGCGCCGGTAAAATATGGGACTGTTGGTTGCGTGGATAATAAGACTTGGCATGTAGGCGGGTATAATGAGGGGTGGAATTTTGATGAATTCGATCCGCTGGCCCCTCATTGCCCTTGGGAAATAAACTGGAATAGTGGATTTTCAGGGTTGTTTTCTTTTCAAGGGCGTCAGGTCAATATTAGTCGTGAAAAAGGTTTGGGCTGTTTTGGTGGGTTGCTCGAAGGTGTGCATGATTTTTCGAATTCTTGGAGCTTGTCATGAGCGAGGCGGTCGAATTGCGCGAGGCGATATTGAACGCGTTTCTGGAAACAAGTAATTTCGGTGAGACCCCTAAGCCGGGGATGTTGTATATTCCTTTGTCTCATCTCAAAGGCGCTCAGATTGGAGGCTAGCATTGTCGTAGGTGGACGTGGCGTCGGAAAATCTTTTTGGACCGCTGCTTTACAGTCGGAGCAACTTGAAACCAACAGGGATGATTCTTCTGATTTGAAGAATATAGAGGTATTCGCAGGGTTTAGTAATAGGGATAATATAGATCATTATCCAAGTGCAGATGTTTTTTCGTCTTTTCCAGAGGTGGGCGAGGAATGTTATTATAATCTATGGCGTGCCGTAGTCGTTCGGTGGGTCGCTCGTCGGCAGGGGGAGGTTATTCCGTCTGCAAGTTGGTCTGAAACGCTGGACTGGATGAAGACCAATCCGGAAGGTATCTCTAGACTGATGACGGCAGGTAGGGAGTGGAGGGGGTTGATTCTTTTTGATGCATTGGATCGTACAAGTGCAGACTGGAAAGTGATGGATGATATTGTGCACGGCCTGCTTCGCACCGTTCTTTGGCTAAAGTCGTATAGTGGATTGCATGCCAAGGTTTTTTTGCGTGAAGATCAGGCAGAGCGCACGGTTTTTAATTTTCCTGACGCATCAAAGCTGACTGCTACTAAGGCAGAGCTTTCTTGGGCTAGACATGATCTTCATGGGTTGATTTGGCAGAGATTTATTAATGCTCCTGGCGTGTATGGCGAGCGTTTTCGTAAAGTTTGCCCGGAAGCGCATGGTCAAAATGGAGTTTGGGTTGTTCCTCGTGTCATGAAATCTGAAACCGAGGAGCAAAAAAAGGCCTTTGAGAGGTTGGCTGGGCCTTGGATGGGGAGGGATAGACGACGCGGGGTTCCTTATACTTGGTCAGTTGGGCATTTGGCGTGATGGTCGTGGGCAGACATCTCCAAGATCATTTCTTGCAGCAATTAAACAAGCGGCAGAGGACTCTAGTGGGCAGTACCCACATACGACTACGCCCTTCATTTTGAGAGTATAAAAGGAAATTCAAAAAGCTTCTGAGATTCGTGTTCAGGAAATGGCGGAGGATTATCCGTGGGTTACGCAGATTCTTTCTAAATTAAGTGGGATGAATGTTCCAGTTGATTTTGAGGAGGTTAGAAAAAGATGGGAGGAGGCGTTTGTTGATCCGCAGAGTGTTCCTTCGGGCGTCTTCCTGCCAGCATGCTGAGCAGGGGTTGGGAGGGGTTCGAGAGGATTTGCGTGAGACTAGGATTGTTGGAAACAAAGAGAGATGGTCAATTGATATACCTGATTTGTACCGAGTAGGGTTCGGTCTTGGTAGGAAGGGGGGGGTCAGGCCTCGTAGTTGAAAGCTTCGATTTCCTTTGGGTTTCTAGCAGGTTGTATGGGAATCATTCATCGATAAATAATGAGGGAAGGTCTTATCAGCGGCCTTCTCATCTCAAAACTAAACGCCGGAGAGTCTGTCAGTTCACCTCAGTGCCAATAGCTGACATTCCTCCGGACATCATCCCGGTTCCGTCAGTCCGGAGGCGCCGGATCGCCGGCTGCGGCTCTCCAGATCACCGGGATGTCCGGGACAATGTTTCACTTAAGTTTGATTCCCTTTCCGTTGTTCTTTCCGATAAAACGCATACAACCACCCGCAAGCGGTCAGATACAGGCCATAGCAGAAAAGACGTTCAAGCCAGGTCTCAGTTCGCCAATATCTCAATGCCACGGAAAAATTGTTCGGGTGAGTGAAACAACTACTTGCTGTTTCCCGTCTGTTGATGTTGCCGCTCAAGTGTGCAGCTTCTTCGCACGCTAGGCTGGAACGGGCTCAGTACCAGCGTACTGCCCAACAAGGCCAGCAAAACACTCAGCAGCATCACGGACACAGTCAACTCAGCTTTGCTTATTCTGGGCATCACGTTTCCATCGTCCGTTCATGTCGGTCGCAAGCCGTTGTTCCGATATCTCCATGGTTCATGGAGTCTTCCTGCTGATTGTGGAAAGAAAAAGCCCCCGAAGGGCTTTTTCTCATGTCGAATGACAATCCATTCAGCTATCGAACAACACCTCAGAACCGATAGCTGACATTCAGCCGGACATCACGTCCAGGTTCCGGCAGGCTGGAGACGCCGGAGCGCTGGCTGTAGCTCTTGTAGTACTTGTTGAACAGGTTGTTGACCGCAGAGTTGACGTTCAGGTCGTCGGTGCCGAAGGGCTTCAGTTGGCGTACAGGTCGTTGACGCCATAACCGCTGCGGCGAACCAGTTCGGGTGTGGCGGATGAGCCGCGCGAGCTGGGGATGTAGCCGGCGCTCTGCACGAGGCAGCGCGCCAGCCCACTTCCACGTTGGGGTTCTCCAGCTGGTAGGCCAGGCCGGTGGTCCAGGTACGGCCGATGGGAATGGCGGTGCTGGTCGAGTCGGCCACTTCGCCGTCCAGCTTGGGCTTGCTGTAGGCCACGCCGGCGCGGGTGGTCCAGTGGCCGAAGGCGTAGGCGGCGCTCAGTTCGTAGCCGTGGTTCTTCAGCGTGCCGCTGTTGAAGAGGCGATAGTACGAGGGCAGCCTGGCGACCCTGGCAGGGGTACCGGCCGCGTTGATGCACTGGTAGTCCTGGTGGTTCCTGGTGTTCTGGTGGAACACGGTGGCGGCCAGGCGCAGGGCCTGGGAGGGCGTGTAGGTGACGCCGGCTTCCAGGGTGCGGGCGCGTTCGGCTTCCAGGTTGTTGTCGGCAATGACGCGGCGACCGCCGGCCAGCATGGCTTCGTACAGGCGCGGGCTCCGCGTGGCGTAGGACAGGCCGGCGTTGAACGACACCTGTTCGTTCAGGTCATAGATGGCGGCAATGCTGGGGTTGATCTGTCCGTCGGAACTCGCTGCGGGACCGGAGGTGCGCATCTTGAAGTGGTCGTAGCGCAGGCCGGTGGTGAGGTGACGGTGCAGGTTCCAGATGCCTTCGGCATGAGACGCCGTAGTCGGTCTTGCGCTCGTTGACGGTGTCGATGGCCGTGCCGTTGGTGGACAGGCGGGAGCCGGGCTTGGCTTCCTGACGGCGCAGGTTCACGCCGTATTTCAGGATGTGCTCGTTGAACGGGTAGCTGTCCAGGTTGATGTTGGCGCCCTGGGTTTTCCACTTCACTGGCGCCAAAGCGGCAGGGGTACCGGAGCCGGCGCGCGGGAAGTTCTTCATTTCGGCGCTCATCCGGTAGACATCGGTCTCGATCTTGTCCACCAGGCCCAGGCCGCGACCGGTGTAGGCCAGGCAGGTGGTGTCCTGGGTGTAGAATGCGGTAGCGCGGGGCGTTGTTGGCCTCGTTGTTGTCCTGCGAAGTCGAATTCTTCGCGCAGGGCGCGCACGCTCGTGGGTCTTTTTCCTGGCGGTGGCTCAGTTCGATGCGGTTCTGCTCGTCCAGCGCATAGCCGAACTTGGCCAGCAGGCCACGCTGCCCCAGGGCGCTGTTCTGCACTTCGCGCTTGGCGCTGCCGCCGGACTTGTAGTTCTCTTCCTTCGTCCAGTTGGCGTTGACGAGGGCATCAGTGCGCCGAACTGGCCATAGGCGGCCACGCCGGCACCGCGGCCCTTGTTGCTGCTGAAGCCACCGTTGACCTTGAAGCCCAGGGTCTGGCCGGGACGCAGCAGGTCCTTGGCCGAGGCGGTGCGGGCCACGATGGCGCCGCTGGTGGCACCAATGCCGGCCGAGGCCGAGCCGGTGCCTTTCTGCACTTCGATGTCGCCAGTGAGGGCCGGATCCAGCAGGGAAGCGGCCGTTATGGTGGAACATCTGCGTGTCGGAATAGGTGTTGTCGACCTTGATGTCGATCTGGTCCTGACCCATGCCGCGAATGGTGACCACTGCGAGTACCGTTGCCGCCGCCGAAGTTGATGGAAGGCTCGGCCGAGAGCACTTCCTTCATTTCATTGGCGGTGCTTTCTTCCAGCGCCTTGAAGTTGACCTTCTCGGTGGAGGAGGCCGCCTTTTCGATGGCGTAGATGGTCTGGAGCTGGGTTTCGGTGGGGGCGGCGGACTGGGCGTGCGCAAAGGTGCTGATGAGCGCCAGCGGCACGGCCTTCAGGCCGGGAGAGACGCAGTGTGAACGGGTTTCATGTCTTGGGCGTCGGAACGGGTTGGAATGGCCAAGGGCAGCCCGCATGGACTGCACAATGTGTCAGCGCCCAAGTATCAGTTCAATTCTCGTTTACATTATGCCTATCTTCATTCAGCTCACGCAGACATGCCCCGTTTCAGCAGCCACTGGCTGAACGGCCCTGATCCACGCTGTCCAGCGGGTTCTTGGTGATGAGCCCCAGTTCGGTGTCACCTTCAATACGCAGCTTGCGGTTGAAGAACAGGGTGTCAGGGGTCTTCCTCGCGCATCATCATGCGCAGGGAAGTCGATGCCGTTGGCGGCCAGTCGCAGGGTCGGGGCACCCTCGTAGTCCTGATCCAGGAACTTCTGGTCGTCAGCGCCAAAGCGCACCTTGATGCCGGCGTCAGCACGTCGATCTCGAACTTCCTGCCGGCAAAGAGGCTCATGTCGGCGGGCAGCGCCTTTGCTTCAGCATGGTGTTCGGCGCCAGCGCCAGGGGCAGGCGCGGCGGCCGGCCGGGCAGGGTGGGCCACGATGCGGCTTACCCAGGCGGGGCGATGATCTCAGGCAAGGGCATGGCTTTCCTCCTTCAGGGCCTCGATGCCGGGCAGTCGCGCCAGTAGCCGTCCACCAGGGGTGCCCACGGCCAGGCGGGTGAGTTCGGGCTGCACGTCGGCCCAGTGGCCTTGCCGTCCAGCACGTCGCGGTGCGGGCGGATGATCTCGGGCATGTCGTGCAGCTAGGGGCGAGAGCCGCAGCAGCTCACGCCATGGCCTGCAGTTCTGGTGGTGCGGCAGCGGGGTCCCAGCTGCCGTGGGACATGGTCTGGATGCCGTTGATGGTCAGGGAACGGCTTGCCTTCGCGGGTCTTCAGCATCAGGCCGTCCTCATGGTCCAGGCAGCGGAATTCGCAGTGGTCCTTGTTGAGGGTTGTAGTGGCGGGCGGTGAAGCGGCGACGAATGAGGCCAGCGGCATGCGGCCCCAGCCGAACAGTTCAGTCTCGATGCCTTCGGTGGCCGCCAGGATGGTAGCCAGCTTGTCGTGATTGAGTTCGGTGGGGGCGCAGCGGAAGGCGCCCAGCTGGCGGAACACGCCCAGCGTGGTCTCGTTGTGAGATGTTGAGGGCTGGCGCCGACGCAGAAGAATGTCATGCTGACGGGCCAGCCGTACCGCACCCATGTCGTTGGCCTCGACCTTGAAGCGGTCCTGTCCGGTGATCTTGCGCAGCCGCCGCAGGTCGGTCTCGCTTTCAGCAGCACCTGCGACGACAGGATGATTTCCTTGCCGCTGTCGGCCGGGTTCTCAGCCAGGCCGTACCAGTCGGCAAAGCGCATCTTCTGGCGGCGCAGGCACACGACTTCACCCAGATGAATGGTGTCCACCGGGGCATCCAGCATGGAACATAGAAATCCAGCAGCGTTTCCTTCTGCCAGAAGAACTGGATGGGACCCAGCGACAGCCGGATCGGGTTCAGGATTGAATCAGTTCGCTCATCGTGCCTGTCTCCTCATTTCCACGGCCGGTTGCAGGCGCCCAGGGTGGTCTGGTGTCGCTGGATACCTTGCCCAGGGTCTTGTTCCAGAGCGGATCGACCCGGAAGTGTGACGGGTCGGCCGCGGCAGCATCAGTGCCTTGCGCAGGGTGTGGGTGACCTGGGCGGTGTAGGGGTGGGGGCTGCGCTGGCGGCCTTCCACCTTGATGGCAGCCACGCCAATGCCGTGAGATCCGGCAGCATTTCCAGCACGTTCAGGCTGGTGGGCTCTTCCAGCGCGTAATACGTGGCGTCGTTCACCTCGAAGCGGCCCTTGCACAGCGTGGGGTAGCCGGCCGGTTCCTGCAGGGTTGTAGCGGTCAATGAGGACGTGGTTGAGCCGTACATCCATGCGGTCGGGGCTGTTCCCACCGCACGGCCTTGCGGGCGAACACACGCCCTGCATGTTGGGCGATTCGCCCGTGGCGTAGCTGGACAGGGATGCAGCGGCCTTCCACCATCACGCATAGGCTGCCGAAGCCGAACACCTCGATTTCCACGTCGGTGTTTTTCAATGACGTGCTGACCTGGCTGAGGGTGAGCAGCGGGGCAGCACGGCGCGACGGATGCCGAACAGCTCCTTCATGCGGGTTGATGGCCTCGTAATTGGTGGCCGACCCTGTACCGACATGTGCAGCCGCAGGTCGGGATGGCGATCACGGGCATCAGGCCATGATGGCCGGATCCGCCACGATGATGGCGTCAGCGCCCAGCAGCACGGCGGTATCGACCGCGGCATGCCAGCGCTTCGCTGCCCGCCTGGGCAAAGGTGTTGATGGCCATGAGCACTTGGCGACCGCGCGCATGAGGCAAGCCACGCCTTCCTGGGCGGATTTCATGTCGAGGGTGAGCCCCGGGAAATTTGCGCGCGTTGGTGGCGTCGCTTCAGCTATATAGACCGTGTCCGCGCCATTGTCCACCGCCGTCTTCAGGGCAGGCAGGTTGCCCGCAGGGCATACCAGTTCCGGAATCCTTCGCATTATCTCTCCCTGTAATTTCGACGGTGAAAGCCTGTCGATCATAGTTCAGGAGGATTTTCGGCTCAAGGCATGGCCGTTGATCCGGATCAAATGGAGGGAGTTATATGCGGAAATCTCATTTATTAACTGATGATCGATAGGGGAAGTTAAGTTGTGATTGATCGTGATGTTATGGTGGGGTGGGTTTGAATATTAAGGTGTGATTGATATGTTGTGAATGGATGGCCGTTGCGAATATTAAGTTGTGATTGATTTGATAATGGGATGACGGGTGACGGATGACGGGTGACGGATGACGGATGACGGGTGACGGATGACGGATGACGGATGACGGGCACCGACCCATCTCAAGTCGTGCGATGGATTCAGGGCCGAGGAGGAGGGCGCAGGTGTTGTAGAGCTGCGACGAGTGTTGCTCAGGGTTGCGTCGTGCTCGGCTGCAGCGCGGACGAGGCAGGAAGGGCAGGCCGCATCCCTTGCCGCTCATGCGCAGCAGTGCGCCTGCGTGACTGGCAGCAGAGGGGCCTGGCAAGGCAGACACGGCGCCAGAAAAGCAAAAAGGCCACCGCGAGGGTGGCCTTCTGGAATTTGGTGCCGGTGAAGAGAGTCGAACTCCCGACCTTCGCATTACGAATGCGCTGCTCTACCAACTGAGCTACACCGGCTTGGTGTTGAGCCTGCGATTCTAACCCGAAACCGGGGCTGTTTGGCAAGTCCGTCGAATGCGGGCCTGCAAGCGTGCGGCTGGGGCGAGACAGTGGCGGGGTGAATGGGCGTTTCCGGGCGATCGGCGGGGTCTTCAGATCGGCGCTCTGGCCAGAAACGCCGCCACCGTCGGCCACTGCAGCCGCACACGCAGCTCGCGCTTCAGGCGGCGGGTGTCCAGCCGGCGGGATTCGCGCATGAAGCTCATCCGCACTTCGGACAGGGTCCGGGCCAGTTCGCGCGCGGTCGGCGCGGGGGCGAGGCAGGCCCAGGCGGTCGGCCACCTGGTCCATGTACTCGCCCAGGGTCATCTGGCTGTCGTCCACGGCGTTGATGACGCGCTGGCGCGGGCCGCGCAGCAGGGCGGTGCGGGCGATGCGGGCCAGGTCATCGGCGTGGATGGTTTGGTGATCACGTCGTCGGCCGGCACCAGGGCTGGTACCTGCTGGCGCAGCCGCTCCACCGGCAGGCGGTCGGCGGCGTAGATGCCGGGCACGCGCAGCACGAGGGGCAGGCAGGGGCGGCTGTTGCGGGCGACGGTGGCGTGCTCAGAGACGTGAGCACTGTCCTGGTGGGCGCTGTCCGGGCGTGCGCTGTCGGCGTGGGGGTGAGCAGCGCGACGGCTGCCCGCGTTGGAGCCGTCAGGGGCGATGGATGCCGAAGCGCACCTGCCGCTCGGCGTCCACCCGGCGGCAGGCGCGGTCGGTCAGCGGCTGCAGCGTGTCGGTCTCGCGGGTGAAGGCACCCGCCTCGGTCGCCGTAGACGCCGGTGGTGGACAGGTAGACAAGGCGCGGGGCAGGGGCGTGCTGGCTCTGGCTCCGTGCCTGGGCGGCGGAGCGCGGGTACGGCAAGCAACGCAGCCTGACCGGGCGCCCAGACGGTGGGTGCGGCCCGGGCGGGAAGTCATGCAGGGCGCGCTGGCCACGCGCGGGCCAGCGCTGCAGCCAGCCCGTGTCAGCCGGTCGGTCACTTCGCCGTCGCGGCTGGCGGGCGGGGCAGCGTGCAGGATATGGGTGGCCCAGCGGGCCAGGCGGTGGGCGTCATCGGCCTGCATGGCCCCAGTGGCGCCGGCTGCGCGGATTTTCTGCAGGGTCTCGTCGCTACGTGCCACACCGATGACCTGCCAGCCGTGGTGCAGCTGCTGCACCACGCGCTGGCCGACGTCGCCGCAGCCGATGATCAACAATCGTTGACGGCGGAAACGCCGGGGAACTGGGCGATAATGCGGGGTTTGGCCTTTCTTCTGGATCATGCGCCAATCGCTTACGGGGAACTGGCGCGACTTACAACGTGACGATCTCGCCCAGCGGCCGCCAGTTCAAGGTGGACATTGGCACCACGGTGCTGGAAGCCGCGCTGGACCAGGGCATTGTGCTGCCTTATGGCTGCAAGGACGGCGCCTGTGGGGCGTGCAAGTCGCTGGTGACGGACGGTAGTGTAGGCAGGGCAAGCACCTGCCGTCGGCGCTGTCGTCGGAAGAGATGACGCAGGGGCTACGCGCTGCTGTGCACGGCCACGCCCACGTCGGACCCTCTCCATCGAGGCGGCGGTGGTGGACAGGGGCCAGCGACATCCCGGTGCGCAAGCTGCCCTGTCAGGTGCGCTCCATCGAGGCGCTGGCACCGGACGTGCGCTGTATCCGGCTGCAGCTGCCGTTTTCGAGCGGCTGCAGTATCTGGCCAGTCAGTACGTGGACCTGATTTTTCCCCGACGGCGTGCGGCGCAGCTATTCCATGGCCACGGCACCCGGCACGCTGGAGGACGTGGGCTGCATCCGCCACCTGCCGGGCGGGCATTTCACCGACCGGGTGTTCGGGGTGGGCTCGCGGCCGCCGCTGAAGGGCGTGAGATCTTCCGGCTGGAGGGTCCGTTCGGCACTTCTTCCTGCGTGAGGACAGCGACAAGGCGGTGGTGCTGCTGGCCAGCGGCACAGGCTTTGCGCCCATCAAGGCCATTGTGGAGCGGATCACGGCGCTGCAGGCGGCCGGCAGTTTCCGGCGGCCGGTGCGGCTGTACTGGGGCGGACGGCGTCCGGCTGATCTCTACCGACGCGCTGTGCCGTCAGTGGGAAAAGAGCTGGCCGACTTCCAGTATGTGCCGGTGCTGTCGGATGCGCGGCCGAGGATGGCTGGACAGGGGCGTACCGGCTTCGTGCACCTGGCGGTGATGGCCGATCTGCCCGACATGTCGGGGCACGAGGTCTATGCCTGCGGCGTGCCGGTGATGGTGGAATCGGCCCGGCGCGACTTCGTGGCGCAGTGCGGGCTGGATGGGGCCGATTTCTACGCCGACGCCTTCACGTCGGAGGCCGACCGGCAGGCGGCGGCCTGATCCGTTGCCCGCAGGGGCCGCTGCCCGGGTCCGGGTGGTCCGGGCGGTCTGACCCTCGAATCTCCTCACGGACTGCTGCCCTGGTCGATTTCCCTGTAATCTGGGCGGCAGTCAAACGACGAAAGTGCATATCGGGCCGCCACGGGGGCGGCCCCGCTTCAGGAAAGGACCTGTGCACGGCAGCCGCAAGGCGCCGCTCGGGCCTTTCCCAGTGAGGAGATGATCATGAGACGACTGCTCACGCCCAGGAACCTGCTGCTGCTGGTCCTGCTGGCCGTGATGTTCTGGTCCTTCTACAGCGGTGCTTCGCCATCGCACAGCACGCCGCCGGCGTCGGCGGACAAGGCTGCGACGACGCAGGGCGGTGGCGCGGCAGGTGCGGCGCAAGCCTCGGATGGTGCTCCCGAGCAGCCGGTGGAGCTTGCCGCTGGCCTATCTGCAGAAGCTGAAGGACGTGGCCGACAAGCCGGCCACCACCTACATCAAGCCTGGCCGGCCCACGCTGGTGAAGTTCTGGGCCAGCTGGTGCCCGCTGTATCTGTCGGAACTGGCCGACACCAATGCCTGGGCCACCGATGAGCGCTTCTCGTCGGCGGTGAATCTGGTCACGCTGGCCTCGCCCGGCTTCCTGCACGAGAAGCCGCAGGCCGACTTCGTGACGTGGTATGGCGGGCTGGACTATCCGGCCATGCCGGTGCTGCTGGATGTGGGCGGCCTGCTGGCGCGGCAGCTGGGCGTGCGGGTGTATCCGTCGTGGGTGCTGCTGGATGCCGATGGCGGCGTGGCGCGGGTGGTGCGCGGGCGCCTGTCCGAAGCGCAGGCGCTGGCCCTCATCGAGGACCCCGAGGCCGATCTGGCACGGCTGGCACAGGCCGAGCGTGCCTCCTTCTATCAACCGGATTCGCAAAAATCATCGAAAGTCATGAATACCAGGACCATCTATCTGGCCGGCGGCTGCTTCTGGGGCGTGGAAGCCTATTTCCAGCGCATCCCGGGTGTGGTGGATGCCGTGTCGGGCTATGCCAATGGGCGCACGCAGAACCCCAGCTACGAGGACGTGATCCGTGGCGCGGGCCATGCCGAGACGGTGAAGGTGACCTATGACGCCGACCGCCTGAGCCTGGCCGACATCCTGCGAGTACTACTTCCGCATCATCGATCCACCAGCCTGAACAAGCAGGGCAATGACCGCGGTGCGCCAGTACCGCACGGGCGTCTACTACACGGATGCGGCTGATAAGGCCACCCATCCAGCAGGCGCTGGATGCGCTGCAGCAGAAGTACAGCCGCCCGCTGGTGGTGGAGAAACCTGCCGCTGCAGAACTTCACGAGGCCGAGGAATATCACCAGGACTATCTGGCCAAGAACCCCAACGGCTACTGCCATATCGACGTGCGCAAGGCTGACGAGCCGCTGCCGGGCAAGCCGGCAGGCAATCCGCCGGCAGCCGCGGCTGCGGTGGGCAAGGGCTTTGATGTGGCCAGCTACCGCAAGGCTTCGGATGCCGAGCTGAAGCAGCGCCTGAGCGCCGAGCAGTATCGCGTCACGCAGCAAAGCGGCACCGAGCGCGCCTTCACGCACGAGTATGACCACCTGTTTGCACCCGGCATCTACGTGGACGTGGTGAGCGGCCAGCCGCTCTTCAGCTCGAAGGACAAGTTCGACTCCGGCTGCGGCTGGCCCAGCTTCACGCGGCCCATCCAGCCGTCGGCCGTCACCGAGCACGAGGACCTCAGCTACAACATGCGGCGCGTCGAGGTGCGCAGCCAGGCCGCCGATTCGCACCTGGGCCATGTGTTCCCGGACGGCCCGCGCGACAAGGGCGGTCTGCGCTACTGCATCAACGGTGCCAGCCTGCACTTCATCCCGCTGGAGAAGATGGCCGAAGGGGCTACGGCAACCTGGTCGATGCCGTGAAGTGATCAGGGCGTGACGGGGCGGCCGGTGAAGGCATCCGGCTGCCCCATTGAAGGGATCACGCCGCCATAAAAAGCCCGGACCGAAGTCCGGGCAAAAACCAACCAGGGAGGAATTCAGCCGGCGACTGAGGGAAGTCACCGTTGCGGCTGAACAACGACATTCTCCAGCGATCGGTCCCCGATGTGTTGCGTGTTTGCGTCATGCGGGTGTGCGGGGCCGATGGGTGGCCAGATAACCGGGAACGAAGGCGGAATGCCGGGGTTTTCCAGCGACGCATTCGGGATGGGGCACGAGCTGTTGCTCGGGTTGATCGGGGCCTGCAGGGTGAGCTGATCCAGCGGGCAGCCTGATCCGAATGGCGAGCTTTTGCCGCGGTCATGGGGTCAACCCGTCATCGCGCGATACGTCGTGAACAAGGCGTCCAGCTGGGGGCTCGCTGCGTCCGCAGCCGCCCATGCGCTCGGCCCACGACCGACGCGCTGCCACGCCACCCCTGCGACTGGGCACGGCAAACCGTCCGTGCAGCCGTCGGCAACCGGCCAGCCTGTGGGGACTGTTCCCTCATCGCCGGCTGCCTATGCTGTCCACCGCCTGGGCTGGTTCGCGGCCTGCGATGCTGCTGCCCGGGCTTCGGGCCCGACGCTACACGGACGGGCACAACGGAAACGGTCGTTTGACGTGATGGGGTGTCGTCTATGTGGATGGTCTGGGGTGGCGCGCTGCTGGTGCTGCTGAAGTGGCTGGAGGTCGATCCGGTCTCGAACTGGAGCTGGTGGTGGATTCTGGCACCGCTGGGCGTGGCCTTCCTGTGGTTCGAGTTCTTCGGGCGGATGTTTGGCGCGACAAGCGCCAGCTGGAGATGGCCGCTTACGAGAAGCGTGCCCGCGAGCGCGTGGCGCAGACCTTCGATCAGCAGGCCCGCCGTTCCTGAGCGTTTTCGGCCTGGGCATTTTCCGGCGGCCGGGCCGCATCGAGTGCGACGGCCGCGTTGCGGTGTGGGGCTGAGGTGTGTGCAGGACGCATCCCTGACGGAATTCCCCTGAAACAGCGTAAGAATGGCCGCTTGTCCATTCCGTCCGGCGCTCTTTCTTCCATGCTCGTCCATCCTCAGTTCGATCCCGTCGCCTTGCACATAGGCCCCCTGGCCATACGCTGGTACGGGCTGATGTACCTGGTGGCCTTCACGCAGTTCGTGCTGCTGGGGCGCTGGCGCATCGCGCAGCGTCAGCCGGGCCAGCCGCTCATGGCTTCACCGGCAAGGATGTCGAGGACCTGATGTTCTACGGCGTGCTGGGCGCGGTCATCGGCGGGCGCCTGGGGCACGTGCTGTTCTACGGGCTGTCGTACTACCTGGCGCACCCGTTGCACATTTTCTATGTCTGGGAAGGCGGCATGGCCTTTCACGGCGGCCTGGTGGGCGTGCTGCTTTCGTGCGCACTGTTTGCCCATCGACGTGGCGTGCGCTGGCTGGACCTGATGGATTTCGTGGCGCCGCTGGTGCCGCTGGGGCTGCAAACGGCCGGCCGGCTGGGCAACTTCATCAATGGCGAGCTGCAGGGGGCGCGTCACCGACGTGCTGCTGGAGCATGGTGTTTCCGCAGTCGGGTTCGGCGCTGCCGCGTCACCCGTCGCAGCTCTATGAGCTGGCGGCCGAGGGGCTGCTGCTGTTCGTGGTGCTGTGGTGGTATTCGCGCCGGCCGCGGCCCACGGGGGCGGTCAGCGGGCTCTTCCTGGTGGGCTATGGTCTGTGCCGCTTCCTGGTGGAATACGTGCGCAGCCCGACGATGGTTTCTGGGGGCCCGCTGGCGGCTGGCCAGGCACTGACCGATGCTGCGGCGGTGCCTGGCTGATGTGGCGGGCAGGGGCGCAAGGCGGACGGCGGCACATGGCTGACAGGCAGATAGCCTGCGACGGGCAGGCACCTGATGATGATCGGGCGGAAGATCCGCCCGCAACGGGGCGCCTGTCGTTCGAGGAGGCCCAGAAATGCAGAAAGGCCCGGACATGCCGGGCCTTTTCGGCAGAATGGATAACGCTCGTGCCGGTTGGCCGGCATCCTGAACCATTGATTCAGTTCAGGTCGGCAAGAAGCAGCCATCATCAGGTTCATCCGACGAGGGGACGATCGCAGCAGCGGCTCACTGCTTTTCTCTTCACCTCATGCATCCGCATTGGTTCAGGAGACATGGCCTGAACGAGACACTGCAGGGTTGAAGCGCAATTACTACGCGCTTGTCTGTCGAGAGGGGCAAGTTCTGCCGGTCGTCCCTTTCTGTTGCCGCCGATGGGTGGCCGGTCGGTGTGGTTTCGCTGTTTCAGCGAACGCCCTCGAAGCGGCGGATGCCGTCGTCCAGTTCGTTGTTGAGCTGGGTGACCCAGGGTCTGCACCCTGCTCGACGGTGGCGGCGCTGGGTCGACCGGCTGGCCCAGGGTTCGTAGGTGATCTGCAGGGGCGGCGTTGACGGCAATGCGCCTCGACGCCGTGAGCCAGGCTGGCGTCACGGATCTCGCGCATCTTCAGTCGACGATGCGCACGGCGTTCATCAGCCGTGGCTTTCGTTGGAACCTGCAGCGAAGGTGCGGTCAGGATCTTGACCTCGATCTCTGTTCCGCGGCCACGCAGCGAGCTCCTGGGGCTTTCAGTCTTTGTCGGTCTGCGGCAGCGGCAGCCGCGCCAGGGCGGATTCCGCGGCGCGGGCTTCGGCCAGTCGTTGCTGCATGTCGGCCTGGCTCATGGCGGCTTCACCCAGGCGGCCACGCAGCAGCTGGTTTTCGTCAGAGAGCTGGCGGGTGATCAAGCAGCGCCGGACGCGCTCGCCCAATAGCTGGAGATCGGTTTCCATGCCGCGGGATAGTGAGGTTTGTGACAGGGGGTCAAGCGAAGCGACACCCGGGGAATGGCTGTACCCGATTTTGCACGCGGCGCCGCTGGCGTCCGTTGATCGGGTACCGGGCGGTGTCATGGCATCATCTGCGGCCGCTGTCGGCGCCGGAATCGGGCGATGCGTTGTCCATGACATGCCCTTGTAATGTTGGACGGACTTGTAGCGACCACGTTGTATGTCACGTGGCAAAGGCGAGGCCTGCCTTTACCATCGAAAGGTTCCTGAAAAGGTCTGGGCGGGGCTCGTGCTCTGTCGGCGAAGGTGTGCCGGCATGTGGAGCCATCTGGGCCTTTTCAGGGCCGTCGGCTGCCGTGGTTCTGCAGTTCCTCAACCGTCGTTCTCCTATTTCAAGGCAAGATGATGCACAAGGTGTCGTCCCTCTCGCTGGCGGCTTCTGCTGTCCTCCCTCCTGTTGGGTTCCGCGCTGTTTGCGCTTAGCTCACCCGCCATGGCGGTCGATGCCGCACAGGGCGCGGGCGCGCGAGGGTGCGGCGCAGGCTGCCGGGGCTGGCGATGCCCAGGCGCGACGCGGCCCTGGACCGACAGCCCGCAGCGCGTGGGCTCGCTGGAGGTGGAGCTGGTCTCGGACTCCCGCCAGGTGATGCCGGGCGAGACCTTCCGCATCGGCACTGCGGCTGCGGCACGATCCGCACTGCGCCACGCCTACTGGCGCAATCCGGGCGACACGGGCTATCCCACCCGCTTCGAGATCGAGGGGCCGGCGACACGCAGTATTCCGACATCCGCTGGCCGGCGCCCGAGCGGCGGCACAGCCATCAGGCGCGCTGGCCAACTATGGCTGCGAGGGCGAAGCCCTCATCTATCGTGACGATGACGCTGCCGCGACAGCTTCAAGGGCCGTCAGGCGCGCTTCGCGTCAAGGCCGAGATGGCTGATCTGCAGAGGTCTGCATTCCCGGCGAGGCGGCGCTGCAGCTGGACGTGCCGGTGGGCGGCGTGACCGAGCCCGACCGGCCGAGACGGCCAGTTTTCAGGGCCGTCTCGCCGCGGTGCGCCGGTGCCCGACCAGGGAACCGGCGGCCGTGGAGCTGGTGGCTGCACGGCGGCCAGGCAGGTGGTGGGTACTGCCGGATGCCGTCACGCAGGGCAGAGCGCCGCGCTCGGCGCCTGTTCCTGCCGTACTTCAGCGGCGTGGTCAGACCGTGGCACCGCAGAAGCTCATCAGATTTCGGGCGAGGAAGGCCGCTATGGCCTGGCGCTGGAGCTGGATGAGCGGGCGTGCGCACGGCCGATCGGGCTGGGAAAGGAGGGGCATCGTCGTCATCGACGACCGGGCAGCCTGTTGAAGTGAACCTGCAGCGCCAGACGGTGGGTGCCGGTGGCAGCGCGCACCGTAGCCATCAATGAGCCGATCAAGGTGTGGTACAATGCCGAGCGCGGTGCTGCCCAGAGCACGTGGCGGCGGCAGAGGGTGGTCTGCTGGGCCGTTGCGGCTGGGCGGTGCGCCGCGCAGGGCGGGCCAGGACATGCGGCGGCCGGCGCCACGGCGTCCGGTGCCAACGGCCAGGGGCGTTGATGCGCTGCGTCAGGAGCACAGAGACGGTGCTTCGGGCGCGCCGGAGCGGCAGCAGCGACAGTGCTGCCCGCCGCCCAAGCCGGACAGGATGGTGGCAACCTGGGTGCCCAGGCCGAGCAGGCCGTCGATCAGGCCCAGAACACGCTTGGCGCGCTGACGGGCACGCATGGGCAGGGTGAATGGTTGGCGCTCGCCGGGGCCATTCTGGGCGCGTTCGTTGGTGGCCTCATCCTCAACCTGATGCCCTGTGTGTTCCCGATCGTCGGGCTCAAGATCCTCCTTTACCGGGGCGGCGGCCGGCAAACCGGTCAGGCGCGTCGCCAGCCATGGTGTTCGGCCTGGGTGTGGTGGTCAGCTTCCTGGTGCTGGCGGCCATCCTGCTGGGGCTGCGGGCGCTGGGCCAGGCGGCCGGCTGGGGCTTCCAGCTGCAGTCGCCGGTCTTCGTGGCCGTGCTGGCGCTGCTCTTCGTGGTCATCGGTCTCAACCTGTTCGGCGTGTTCTGAGGCCCGGCACGCGGCCTCACACAGCTGGGCGCGGCCGGGCAGGGCAGCCATCAGGGCTACTGGGGCAGCTTTCCCAGCGACGGGCGTGATGGCGGTGGTGGTGGCCACGCCCCTGCACGGCACTGTCATGGGCGGCGCGGTGGGCTTCACGCTCAACGCTCAGCGCTGCTGGTGCTGGTGGTAGTTTGCCACCATCGGCGTGGGCATGGCGCTGCCGTATCTGGTGCTGGCCAGCAGCGAGGCGTCTGCTGGCGATGCTGCCGCGCCCGGGGGCCTGGCTGCAGACCTTCAAAGCAGCTGCTGGCCTTCCCGATGTTCATCACCGCGGCCTGGCTGGTCTGGGTGCTGGCGCTGCAGTCCGATGCCGTGTGCTGCTGTTGCTGCAGCTGGCACCATCTTCAATCCTTCAGCTGCTGGATCTACGGTCGCTGGCGGTTCGAGCTGCGCCCGCGCAGTGCGCGCAGCACGCCGGCCTGGATCATCACCGCGCTGCTGTCGCTGGTGGCTTGCGGCGTGCTGGTGAGCCGGCTGCCGGTGGTGGCCGAGGCTGCCCAGACGCAGGCTGCGCCGGTGTCAGCCAATGCCGCAACCAACGGCCCGGTGTCCATGCTGCCGCCGTCGTGCAAGCCGGAGGCCGACGGCCGTCTGCCGGCATCCTGCCGGGGCTGGCAGCCGTGGTCGCCCAGGCGCCAGGCCGCGGCTCGTGCTGCGGGCGTGCCGATGTTCGTGGACTTCTCGGCCGCCTGGTGCCTGAGCTGCCAGGTCAACGGAAGGTGGCGCTGAACCGCGACGAGGTACAGGCCGCCTTCCGCGACCGCAACGTGCTGCTGCTCAAAGGCCGACTGGACGCGCCGCGATCCGGCCATCTCGGCCGAGCTGGCCCGCTTTGGCCGCAACAGCGTGCCGCTCTACCTGTTCTATGACGGCCGCGATCCGAAGGCCGCACCCGTACAGCTGCCTGAGCTGCTGACAGTGGATACCGTGCTCAAGGCCATCGGCGCGGCGGTAAGCGACGCCCCGGTCGCCTGAAGGCGACCGGGTCGAGATCGTCATGGGGAAGTGCAGCGGCCATGGCGGTTTCCATTGCCCGGGCGGGTCTGCCACGGTATCAGGCAGTTCGTGATCCGGCCCGGTTTGTTCAGGCCGATTGCTCGCCGCTGGAAAGTCACTTTTCACGGCCCGCATGTCGTACAGGCCATGGGCCTTGTCGGCCAGGAAGCGGCAGGCGCGCAGGCTGCCGTCGGCGTAGTGGGCGCGGCTGGTGGCGCGGTGGCGGATCTCGATCTGCTCGCCGTTGCCGGCAAAAGAGCACCGTGTGATCGCCCACGATGTCGCCGCCACGGATGGTGGAAAAGCCGATGCTGCCGGGCTGGCGCGGGCCGGTGTGGCCCTCGCGGGCGAGACGCCGATCTCGGCCAGCGGCTTGCCCAGCTGCGCGGCGATGGCCTCGCCGATGGCGAGTGCTGTGCCCGAGGGGGCATCCACCTTGTGGCGGTGGTGGGCCTCGATGACCTCGATGTCGGTGTCGGCCAGCATCTGCGTGGCCAGCTCGGTGAGCCGGATGGCGGCATTGACGCCCGGGCTCATGTTGGCAGCCTGCACGATCGCGATGTCCTGTGCAGAGCCACCTGCTGGATGCGGGCGCGCTCGGCCGACGAAGCCGGTGGTGCCGATGACCATCTTCACGCCGTGCTGCCGGCAGGCGTCCAGAGTAGACCATGCTGGCTTCGGGGCGGGTGAAAGTCGATCAGCACCTGACGGCCAGCCAGGGCGCTGCGTCAGTGTGTCGGTGATGGTCACGCCGTCTTTGCGCCCATGAAGGCGCCCGGCATCGGTGCCCAGTGCTGGGCTGTCGCTGCGGTCCAGCGCCGCAGCCAGTTCCATGTCGGGGCGGCCAGGACGGCCTCGGTCGGCATACGCCCCATGCGGCCGGAGCGCCAGTGATGGCAATCTTCATGAATTCAGTGCCTTTCGGTGGGTTGATAGCCGGGCGGGGCCGGATCGTTCAGGTCGTCGCGCTCGGGCGGGCGGTCATGCTGATGTCGCTGACGCGGACCGTCGGCAAAAAGGCACCGTCACGCGGCGCAGCTCCAGATCGCCGTTCCGGATGCTGGAAGCGAGAGCCGTATTCAGCGGTTGGGGTGGAACACGTCGGCCAGCGGCGGGGTGCCGATGCGCAGCCGCACCGCCATCCGGGCGCCATGCCGGTATGCACCTCGTCCAGCATCTGCTGGTTGATGTGTTGCCCTGCGGAATAGGCAAAGCGATAGGGGTTCCAGAAAGCCGCTGCGCGGCGGTCGCTGGCGCAGCCAGCCAGCGTGGCGGCCGACGACAGCAGCAACAGCGTGACCGGGGATGCAGGAAAAGACGGATGGGCATCAGAGGATGGGCTCCTGGGTTTGTGCGGAGGTGCCGGTGGCATGCGTCGCGGTCAGGCCTGAACCGGCAATGATGCCATAGCCCGGCACCACAGGGGCAGGCCGGCGGGTATGGGCAGCGAGCGCCAGGAAGGCTCGAGGGGCGGCGCGACACTGGCCCAGGCCGTCTGTCGCCTCCTGGGCACGCCGGCCGTCGGCGCTATGTAAAGTTCCTGCAAAGTTCGGGACTGAAAGGCCGGCCGGTGCAGACATCCCGTATGATAAAGGCTTCCTTCTCCTGCTGTTCCCGTCTTCATGTCTTATCGTCTCACAAGGCGTCCGGGCGCCGTACCACGCTGAGTGGTCACGGCCCTGGTGCTGCTGGCCGAAATGGGTGCCGGCCTCTGGTTCTGGGTTCTGAAGCCCGCTTCCCATGGCACTGCTGCGCCGACGGGCATACCCGCCCGCCACCCGGGTGCCGGCGGGCCGGGCGGTCACGGCGGCATGTCACCCGTCACCGTCAGCGTGGTGAGAGTGCCCAGCAGGGCTGCACCTTCCCGGTCGAGTGATCCGTGCCGTGAGGCAGCGTTACCTACAACACCGTCTTACCGTGGTGCCGCAGGTGGAAGGGCGGGCTGCTGCGCGTGCATTTCAGGAAGGTGCGCATGTGCAGGCCGGCCAGCAGCTAGCGTAAGCTGGATCCGCGTGCGCTGCGGGCCAGACTAGGACGGGGCCGCGACGCACCCAGGCGCAGAACCAGGCCGAGCTGAAGAATGCCCGTTCCGGCCTGGCGCGCTACGAGGCGGCTCTATCCGGCAGGATTCGGTGTCCCGCCAGCGGCTGGAGACCGCGGGGCGCTGGTGCGGCGGCGCTGCAGGCACGTTCGACCACCGACCGGGCCAAGGTGGATGATACCGCCGCGATGCGGCTGGGCTGCGACGAGATCCACGCGCCGGTGGCCGGCCGGCTCGCGACTACTGAAAGACGGCAGCATCAGCGCGATGGTCCGGTCCTTCCACCACGGACGGCCTGGTCAGCATCGTGCAGACCGACCCCATCTCAGTGATCTCGGCGTGCCGGAGGTGCAGCTGACGGCGCTGCGCGACGCGCGATGGCCGCCGCTGCGCCGCGCATGCAGACCTGCAGCGGTGGAGGCCTGGGACCGCAGCGAGCAGGGGCCCGGCCTGGCCAGCCGCCGCCTCACCACGCTGGACAACCAGATCGAGCACCGACAGACCGGATCGCTGCAGGTTCGGGCGCGCCCCGCAATCCGGGCGAGGGCCTCTTTTCCCAGCCAGTTCGTGAACATCGCCTCACGCCGCGGGCGCTGCCCCAGGGCTGTCAGCGTGCCGGTGGGCTTGCCAGTTGCAGTTCAGTGCGAGACGCTGTGTCTCTGCCGTTTGCGCGATGGCGAGCGCATGTGCGGGTCGTGAGAAGCTGCGAGCGCCACCACGGCCGATCGGGTGCAGATCGTCGAGGGCTGGCCGCTGGCGAGCCAGGTGGTGCTGGAAGGCATGGACCGGCTGCTGGCAGCAGCAGCGCCAGCGTCGATGGCCGCCACCGAAGGCGATGCGGATGCCCTGTAGCGGGGCGGGTGAAGGCCGGATCCCAACAATACGTAACTG
>BNJS01001824.1_pt1 | contig 26873 bp, 34 predicted proteins | sample 8540461 | NCBI WGS metagenome assembly BNJS01 (sample SAMD00202454, study PRJDB9452) | human saliva metagenome | isolation source: human saliva | place: Japan | reverse complement strand
TGATAATGGAGGAGAAGTATGCTACCACGACTAAAGGGCCTTTATCGCTCTAAGGATGGAGGGACTCAAACTGGTCTAAGAAGTAGTTTCTCCTATGTAGCAAGTGAAGTACAGTCGAGGAAGCATGATGCATCCTCGACTGTATGTCCTTGTTACTTAATTCATCGTCTATGAGTTCAAAGAATACATGGCAAATATTAGATTGTCCTCCTTTGCATTGATCGCTATTGGAGCCTCCATAATCTTTCAAATTCCTTCAATGTTGATACTCTACTGGAGCCGTCTTTATGGCTCATTAATTGGTGTCGTCCTGACTGCTATTGTTACGGTCTTCCTCCTCGAGGACAGACGCAGAGCCAGGAAAGAAAGCGAGAGAAAGAGTGTCAAGGTTCTTGGAGAAGAAGCAACTCGTGCTAGCATTTCTCGTGCACATAGATCGCACCCTGCCAAAGCAACGGCAAGCTCCGCGATACCAGAGCGGGGAAGTGATGAGCTAATGAGTTAATCGAGGCCGATCTCTTTGCTGAAGCTGGGGATGCATTGCCCATGCTCCAGGGAGAGCACATACGAGACTATTACAGGGCAGGGTCACTAAGATTTTGGGAATACTTAGGCAGGAGCGGATACGGGAGTTGACTCAGAGCGAGACTTATCAGAGCGTAGCACGAGATCTTTCTGTGGTGACGATTATGCGTCGGGATCTGTACGACCATAATGAGCTAGCTGATGATCGTCAGAGAAATTGGCCGTCAACTTGGTTGACGCCATTTTCTCTCGGCGGTGAGAGGCCTATGTAACCATATTCCAACCTTCTTGAGTGCAATGAGAAGCTCCTGAAGTGGTGAGCTTAACTCCAAAGAATATCCCCACCAGACTGATGAGGTCTGCTGGACATTCTTTCAGGAAAGGGTGTGAGGCGTGCACGCCCTTACACTCACCATGCCGCTGCAGAGCCCATGAAGGCCATAAGCAGATGCCATGGAGATAAGGGCGATGGGGAATGCCTTCATCGAGGAGGGGAGCTCGGTGCGCGCAAGCTGCTCGCGGACCCCAGCGAAGACCACGAGGCGCAAAGAGCGTGAAGCCAATCGCGATGGGAGATGGCGCGTAGACGACACTCTCCAAGAGCGTCGCCTATCTGGATGACGAGGGATGCGCGCCCGAGGACGCAGCGAGTTTCGTCGTGATGAGCGGAAGGAAGACGCCGAGGGTACGATAGAGCGCAGCGCGCATACCTTCTTCAGGATGATCTCGACCATCTGCACGAGGGCGGCGATGACGAGGATGAGAGAGATGGTCTGGCATACTAGACCATGTCGAAGGGCTCGAGGACGAACTCTGCAGGAGGAAGGTGCACATCGTCGAGAGTGCCAAGACGAAGGTCACGGCGGCACTCCATACCGAGGGCGGTATCGACCTTCTGAGACACCGAGGAAGGCAGATGCCGAGGAACTGCGTGAGAGGACGACATTGTTGACGAAGACCGCCGCATGAAGAGGAGGAGAGTAGTGAGTCATAAAGGAGTTACTTTTTGCGCTCAGCTATTCTTCAGAGCAAATGAGATCAGCAGCACGGAGGCACCAGGGGCGAGGACGAAGAGCAGGCGTCCGCATCCTTTGGGGAGGACTTGGAGTGTGAAGATCGAGCCACTGCCGAGGAACTCACGGACGAAGCCGAGCAATGTCGCGAGAGGGTGAAAGCCCAGCCCCATACCGTCACCATCCAGGCACTGTGCGGGACCGTCTGTCTTAGCTGCGATGGCTCTGCAGCGCCTCGAGGACGATGCAGTTCACCACGATCAGCGGAATGAAGAGCCCGAGCGAAGCGTAGAGTGAAGGACGAGTGCCTGCATGAGCATCTGCATGATGGTCACGAAGCCAGCGATGACGATGATGAAGCTCGGGATGCGACGGCATCGGGGACGAGGTGCTTGATGAGCGAGATGGCGGTGTTGGAGCAGATGAGTACGAACATCGTCGCCAGCCCCATCGCCATCCCATTGAGCGCAGACGTGGTGGTCGCCAGCGTGGACACATCGAGGAGGAGCGCAAAGGTAGGGTTCTCCGTCGTGATGCCGTTGCGAAGGATATCGAGTGGTTTCATAGGGTGAGGACTATTCTTGGGTGAGCAGGGACGATGGCGGAGGACTGCATCGAGGAGCAGGTGCGCCAAGCACGGTCTCACCGCATCGAGGAAGGCACGGCTACTGATGGTGGCGGCGGTGATGGCGTCTACCCTTGCCGCCGTCCTTTGAGACGGTGAGCGGAGCCGAAGCCTTCATATCCAGTCCACGCATGTCTCGGATGCCGCCTGTCCTGCTCTTCTCCTGGAACCACTCAGATGCGTGGGCCCAGCCCTGGGCTTTCGGAGTGCTGAGGGACGGAGAAGTCGACGAGGATGCCCTGCGACATCGAAGCCGACCATCACACGGATGAGGCCGCTGAAACCCTTTCTGTGTGTAGCTCTCGATGGCGAAGCCGACGAGCGCACTGCCCTTCTTCGCTGGGTAGACGGTGAGGCTATCGGTCTCGCCTTCAGAGGACACAGAGCTTCTCGGCGAGAGGGATTGTTGGCTCGCAGGGCGGGAGCTACGGCGCGTATGGCCTCGACCTTGGCGCGCATCCTGCTTCGGCGATGGGGGCGGTAGGACTCGATTGACGAGGCAAGTATTCCCGAGACCACGACGCAGATGCCCCTGAGCGAGAGAGGATATATTGGGGAGAGTCGAACTGAGCTTCTATAGCATTAGCGTCCACCGAAGTGCTTCGGGCGGATATACATATTAATAAGCGGGGTGAAGCTATTCATGATGAGGATGGCAAAGGACATCCTCCCAGGATAGCTACCGAAGAGGCGGATGAGGATCGTCAGGAGGCCGATGGAGTGCTCCGTAGAGCAGCCGCCCACGTGCACTCATGGGGGCTGGCTCATGCAGTCCGTAGCTATGAAGATCGCCCTGAGCATCATCCCCCAGTGAGGAGGTGGAAGAGCGGTGCAGGGTAAAGCTCAGGGCTTTACTGGTGCATGATCCCTCCGAAGATGAAGGCAGTGGCGAGGGATGGAGATGGGGATATGCCACGTGATGACACGGCGGTAGAGTAGGGAAAGCCAGCCCAGTAGGAGAGCCAAGGCACCGAGCTCTGCTGAGGCTACATGGATGCCGAAGAGTAGATCCGAGGGTAGCAGAGTATCTGATCCCAGCTCATCCCAGGTGTCCTAGACTGATGCCTTGGCGATGCCGAGGGGAGTGGTACTGGTGACGGCATCGGTGTAGTGGAGATATTGATCCGACCTTAGGCCACAGCGTCATCTGCGCAGGATAGGCGATGAGGAGGGAAGACGCATCCGACGAGTGCGGGTTGAAGATGTTGCCTCCGAGTCTGACCGAAGCTCATCTTGCCGACACCGATGGCGATGATGGCACCGATGACGACGAGCCACCACGGGAGGCTCGAGGGGAGGTTCATCCCGAGGAGGAGTCCTGTGAGGATGGCCGAACCGTCACCTATGGAGGTCGGACGCTGGTAGAGATACTTCGTGATGACCCATTCGGTGAGGACGCAGGCAAGGACGCTGACGGCGAGGACGATGAAGGCACCGAGGCGAAGGTCACCAGCGAGACGAGGGCACGCTGGGGCAAGGGGCGATGAGCACAGCATACATGTTGCGCTCGACGCTATCCCCACTGTGGATGTGGGAAGGGGATATGATGAGGCGATCCATAGGATGGGATTAGCTTTTGCGTGCACGGATGAGGGCGGAGACCTTCTGCTTGCCCGTGCGGATGTAGTCAAGGAGGGGGCGGTTCGCTGGGCAGGTGTAGCTACATGAGCCACACTCGATGCAGTCGACGATGTAGCCCTTCTCGGTGGCTTCCCAGTCGGCATACTGCACGTCACGCATGAGGAAGGCGGGGTTGAGTCCCATGGGGCAGACGGTGACGCACTTGGCGCAGCGGATGCAGTTACGCATGGGGCGGCGTGTCGACTCCTCACGAGGAGGATGAGGATGCCTGACGTTCCCTTCGTCACGGGTATATCTGCCGAGAGCAGAGTCTTACCCATCATCGGGCCGCCGTCGATGATCTTGCCCGTGTCTTCGGGCAGACCACCCCGAGGCGGTGATGAGGTGACTGATGGGTGTACCGATGCGAGCACGGTAGTTCGAGGGCTTCTCGAGGTGCTTGCCTGTGACGGTGGTGATGCGCTCGATGAGGGCTTGTTCTTCTGTACGGCTTCGTAGATGGCGAAGACGGTACCTGCGTTCTGCACAGACAGCACCAGCGGAGATGGGGAGTGCGCCGCTCTTGACCTGCTTGCGTAGGGACGGCATCGATGAGCTGCTTCTCACCGCCCTGGGGTACTGCACCTTGAGGGGCATCACCTCCGTGCCGGGGTAGTCCATCGCAATCTCGTGAGGCGAAGGATGGCGTCCTTCTTGATTGTTCTCTACGCCCGATGACGGCACGACTTACGCCGAGGGCACGCTTGAGAAGCTCGACGCCGACGAGAATCTCATCGGACTTGTCCATCATCAGAGCGTGGTCGCTGGTGAGGTAGGGCTCACATTCGACAGCGTTGATGATGAGGACTTCGGCCTTAGCTCCTGGGGAGGGGTGAGCTTGACGTGCGTGGGAAGGTTGCGCCACCGAGACCGACGATGCCTGCGGCACTGATACGGTCGATGATCTCCTGCGGGGAGAGGGAGCAGTCCTTGACGAGGGTCTTGGAGCGGTCGATCCCTCTTCCCATTCCTCTTCTTCGCTTTGGGCTACGGCGATGACGATGGCAGGGCGCTTGTAGCCGCCAGCATCAAAGAAGCTGTCGATCTTCGTGACCTTGCCTGTGACAGAGGAGTGGATGTTGGCCGAGACGAAGCCCGAGGTCTTAGCGATGACGGTGCCGACCTTTGACGAGGTCTCCCTTCTGTACCGTAGGGGTGGCTGGAGCACCGATGTGCTGACCGATGGGGATGATGACCTCACGGGGCAGAGGAAGCTCCTCGATGGGTCGCTTAGCTGAGAGCTTGTTTTCGGGTGGGTGAATACCCTCGAGGCGGAATGTGCGAAGCATAAACGTGTAGGGCTGTGAGGTCTAAGATTGGGCAGGGTAGGGGTCTCGTGGGTCAGTGTGCTCGGTGGCGTGGAGGGAGCAGGGCAGGTGTGGTGGCTTCCTTCTTCGGAGCTTCTTCCTTGGGCTTGGGGAGGAAGCCTAATTCATGGATGGCGTGTGTGGGGCAGACGGTGACGCACTTGCGGCAGAGGACAGCACTTGTGTGGTCGATGTAGGAGAGGTTGTCGGCGATAGTGATGGCCTCGAACTTACATTCCTTGAAGCAGAGCGAGCAGCCGATACAGGCATTACCGCAGGCCTTCTTGGCCGCACCGCCCTTGTCTTTATTGACGCAGCTGACGAAGATACGGCGGCTCTTGAAAGCCCCTCTTGCGCAGCTCGATGATGTACTTCGGACAGGCCTTGACGCAGGCACCGCGGCGTACGCACTTGTCCTCCAGGATGACTGGGCAGGCGTGTCTCGGGATCCACTATACATCGCATCGAAGTGGCAGGAGTCGACGCAGTCGCCCATGCCGAGACAGCCCCTAGCTACAGTCGGTGTCGCCCTTGTAGAGGGCAGCGGCGACAGGCACGGCTACTGGCGCCGTCATAGATGTTGGTACGGGCGCGCTTCGCAGGTGCCGCTGCAGCGCAGGGACGGCGATGAGTGGGTCTTTCTTCTGAGCGGTGACGCCGAGGATGCCGCTGACCTTCTCCATGACGGGGAGCCGCCGACAGGGCAGAAGAGCCCGTCAAGGCTGGCGCTCGACAGCAAGCCCCAGCGATGCAGCGCAGCCAGGGAAGCCACAGCCGCCACAGTTCTGCTGGGAGTACTTCTGCGACCTCTGCGATGCGCGGGATCTTCCTTGACTGAACTTCTGGGCGACGACGTACAAGAGTCCAGCGCCGATGACACCGATGAGCGTCAGGACAATGATGGTGATATACATAGGGGTAGGGTGCTATTCGTGGTCGGGAGTGTGGGGCTCTACGCTCAAGACGAGGCGACCAGCCAACCGCTGACGCTGGGTGTAGAGACCGAGGTAATAGAGGGTCAGCAGACCGAGGGCAAGGAGTACGCATCCCCCTTCGCTCAGGGCGAGGAGCGTCTGTGCAAGCTCAGGAGAGTAGCAGAAGAGAGGGGAAGCACAAAGGCCAGGAGGACGGCTAAGCGTCCGACACGGCGGTGTGCTACGATGCGGACCGAGCTGGCCGACGGTGAAGTGCTGCCCGTGGCTCTGGAGGCGAAGCTCGAGGTCACGACACTCCGTGCTCACGCACAGGTCACGTGCGTGGCAGTGACAGCAGGCACTTTGCTGCTGGAGATGGACGGTCACGCTGTCGGGAGATATAGCTGTGACGACTCCCGGACGCTGCTCCGTCCCTGTAATAGTTCCGTTCATGTGGTGAAGTCTTGCTGGGTGAGGGGCCGTAGTTATCGACCCAAGTTCCTCGATGACCTTCCTCCTGTACTTGACTATATATATATGGTGTGGAGGCGTCCTCGAGCCATTCGTTCACATGAACAAATGTATGTATTCACGGACAAAAGTGCAAACAAATCGCAGGGGGTGTACTTGCCTGTATACTGGTGTAAGTGTCAAATAGTGAGTGGATGTATGTCTTTGTGTAGGTCGGCTGTTCACTAAAAAAGCGTCACTCACGGCGGATCCAGCCGTGGGTGATGCTAAAATCTTTAGAAAGGAGCTACTACGTCGGGTGAGGTCGTGCCCTTTATAGCTACTCTTCGATGAGGAGCTACCTCGGAGGCTACAGCTGGTCTTTCTCCGCTACGTCCCAGGCGCAGCTCTGCGTAGTCACCGACGTAGAGCTCATTGAATCCGATGCCGTTGAGGCTACGGTAGTGGAAGAATGCGTTCTCTCCCGTGCCCACATCGATGAAGCCGAAGCCAGACTTGAGGGCGTTGATTCTGCCCACGCACGAGTCCCATCGTGGAGCTCCTCGCCTGGGGGAAGGCGCTTCTGTGGAGCGTGCGCTCCTCCTGGCTCTGAGGTCGACTTGCAGAAGTCGTGTCGAGGCTCAGGGAGGTCGATGTGTCCGATGACCTCACCTCGGGGACGCGACAGACTCCTGTACGCTCAGTGTAGCTCGGGCTCGGGAGCCATGGGCCAGCTATGTACTCTGCTCCATCCCTTCGTCGGATGCTTCTTCGGCAGTGGAGGTTGGATCCGTTCCTTCTTCGCTACTCAGTTCACTCTGCGAGGTGGCGGATGGGACGTGTACGCACTTGGGGGCTTGGTAGGGGCGACCTTTGAACTCTCGGTTGCGTTCCTCGCTCGCTCCCTTTATTGACGAAGAGCCCATTGACGATGGGGTCGCTGCGATAGAGCACGGCTGTCGATGAGTTCGTTCATCATGATTGGGTAAGTAGCCTCTTCGAGGAGCTCGTAGGAGGTGTAGGTCGTAGTACTTTCTTGCGTCCTTCGCCGTCATGCTCCAGATCCCAGCAGGATCATCACGCGGTGCCGAGGGGCGTGGAGCTTGCGCACCAGAGGGAATGTAGTCGCCATCAGAAGCAATGAGCACGACGACATCAAACTGATGTTTGCAGGGTTCGTTCGTAGGCTTCGAGGGGCGAAAGAGAACATCGACCCTTCTCCTTCTTCTTGTTCCCTTACCCGAGCGCGAGAGGGGTAGATGGTGCATCATGACGCTCTCGGCGTTGAGTACATCGTCGAAGAGTCGCTCGTAGTAGAGTACATCTCCTGAGGCCTTAGCGGCTTCGGATGCGGAGAGTCGTCCACGAAGTAGTGGGCATCAACGATCTTGCACAGCTCGGGGAAGTTCCTCCATCTGAGCGATCTGATACTTGAGGAAGCGGTGCAAGCCACCTACGCTGAGGCGACTTTTTCGCTCGTGAAATTGGTAGTAGAAGGTACTGACATGCCAGAAGTAATTGCCGATCATAGAAAAACGCCAATGCGTGTCAGGTGGGTCTTTTTCTTTTGTGTTCATTGCTAATCAATTTATTTGGTAATCAATGCAGAATTGCACCACAAAGTTACTTTTTCTCGCTGGGAGTATCAATACTTTTTGCGCACATCATCCTCTCGGTATGTGCCGAGTGCATAGGAATGTTTTGCCGAAGATGGTGCTTTCGGGAGGGCGGGAAGGCTTCCCTCGGGCGGGATACTATATAATGTTCGCGCGGAAGGAATCTCCGGCTCTCGCTGGAATGCCGTGGGTGCTGTGAGGATGAGGGGCTACTCCTGCCAGACGGGTGCTGGATGATCTCCTGATGGAATGATGCTCTGCATCACTATTGCTTCGGGGGTGAAGCAGTAGTCGACGAGTGGAGCAGTAGTGGTGCACCCTGCTGACCACTACTGCTCCGCTCAGTGACCAGTGCTGGTCGATGCCCCTTGGTCGGGGAGGAGGAGGCTCCCTCCTCGGAATAGATCGTATCGACATAGCCGAGGGGTGCGCAGTGCTCGAAAAACTTTTACATAATTTTGCAATAGAAAATAAAGCCCCTACCTTTGCGGACTCACTCATCGCAGATGGCGTATGGGTATCCTTCCACGACGAACGATTATGGTAGACTTACAGACCTCTTTTGCTGGACTCTCCCTGCAGAGCCCACTTATCATCGGTAGCTCAGGGCTGACGCCAAATCTAATCACGCGCAAGCCTATGCTGAAGCAGGTGCAGGTGCTATTATCCTCAAGTCCCTTTTTGAGGAGCAAATCACCCTGCATACCGAGCATTTGATCGCTAAGAATGACTATCCCGAGGCGAATGAATATATAGCCTCCTACGTGCGTAGCGAAGCCATCGAGGATTATCTGAAGCTGATTCGTGAGGCTAAGGAACGACTTTCTGTCCCAGTCATCGCCAGTATTAACTGCTCTGGAGTGGGTGGATGGACGGAGTTCGCTGGGCGTATTGCAGAGGCAGGAGCTGATGCCCTCGAGGTGAATATTCTGCGTCTGGAGACGGGCTCTACGTTGATCCAGCCGAGATCGAAGCCTACTATCTCTCTGATCGTCACGGCTTTGGCAGGTAGGGAGCCCCGCTCATCGTCAAGCTGGGACGCCATCATACCTGCCTGCCTATGCTGGTCGATAAGCTACGTGCCGCAGGAGCTGCTGCCGTGACCCTCTTCAATCGTTCCTACCAAGTAGATATTGACCTGGATCGTGAGCAGCTCATCGGTGGGGAGGTCTTCTCTCACGAAGGGGACTTCACCGAGACCCTGCGCTTCACAGGACTTATCCGTGGTCAGGTGCCTGGAGTGGGAATCTCTTCCTCTACGGGGGTGTACACCTGGGAGGAGCTGATTAAGGCTCTTTGCTGAGGGGCTGATACGGTGCAGATGTGCACGTGCCGTCTATAAGAAAGGGCGCAGAAGCTATCAGCGAAAGGCGCTTAAGAGCTTGCGCTATTGGATGATGGATCACGGCTATCAGAATGTCTCTGAGCTACGTGGTCGCCTGAGCTATGCTGAGGTGCCCGATCCCAGTCTCTTCGAGCGCATCCAATTTATGAAGTATTTCGGTGCACGCGGCCAGAAGGATTAACCGAAGGTGTGCGTTCCTATATTTATAAGGTAAACATAGTAACATACAATGATGAAGAAGCAATCACTTGTCGCAGCTTTCTTGGCTGGATCATTTGCCCTGTCAAGCTGTGGTCTTGATAATGCCGTAAAGGGTGCCGGTATCGGTGCTGTCGGTGGTGCCATATCGGTGCCGGTATCGGTCGTGTCTTAGTAATACGGCTCTGGGTACCGCTATCGGTGGTGTCCTCGGTGGTACGGCTGGTACGCTCATCGGGCGCGAAGATGGACAAGCAGAAGAAGGAACTGGAAGCGTCTAGTGAAGGATGCTAAGATCGAGTCGGTCAATGATGGTCAGGCTATTCGTGTGACCTTCGACAGTGGGATCCTTTTTGCTACGAGCTCAGCTTCTCTGAGTGCGGCTTCACAGGCTACGCTGCAGAAGTTCGCTGCCAATCTTAAAGAGAACAGCGATACTGATCTGCTCATCGTAGGGCATACGGACAATACGGGGTCGGATCGCGTCAATAATCCTCTGTCGTACAATCGTGCGCAGTGTCCGCACCTTCCTGCTCTCTCAGGAGTCGCAGGACGCGTATGAAGGTCGAAGGGAAGGGCTACAGAGCCTGTCGCAGACAACTCTACGGTCGCTGGTCGTCGCGATAACCGCCGTAAAGTCGAAGTCTACATCCTCCCAGCAAGGATATGGTGAAGACTGCCAGCTGGTACGCTGGAAGTATCCTGACTATCGGGTCGCTGTGCTGAGAGCTCTCAGTACGGTGCACGCCCCTCAGGAGAAGTAGGAGGCTATCCCAGAGTGAATGCTCTGGGGTAGCCTCCTGTCTCTGTGTTGTTCTTGCCTGGTATTTCGTTGACTCGATGAGAATATGTATCTTTGCAGCGCATTAGCGAGGAGAAGTCGTTGGCTTTTTCCTTGTGATGTCCACGGAGAGATGGCAGAGTGGTCGAATGTGGCGGTCTCGAAATCGTTGTACCGCAAGGTACCGGGGGTCAATCCTCTCTCTCCAGCGAAGGGTGCAAACTACTTATGGTGGTTTGCACCCTTTTGCTCTATCTATGCTTGACGTATAGTAGCGGTGGAGCTTCGTCTTTCTTGCAGATTGTCGCCACCTGCTGGAGCTGGTGCCTATGTGGGGTTGATGGTGGAATGTGCAATGTATAATTCGGTTTGCTCTGCCTGTTCAATACTCTGAAAAATAATAACTGCTCAATAGAACGGTAGTAGTAAACCTTTGTATGCTTTGCCTATAGAGCTATAGAAAGATAAATAAGTAAGTGACTAATATGTTTGTATGATTTTGTTATTGTGGGGGCTGGCCTCTTTGGTGCAGTCTTTGCTCACGAGGCTACTAAGCGAGGGATGTCTGGTGTTAGAGCGACGTTCCCATACAGGTGGTAATATCTACTGTGAAACACATGAAGGATCAGCGTTCACAAGTATGGAGCTCACATCTTCATACATCAGATAAGCGAGTCTGGGATTATGTAACCTCCTGGTTGCGTCAATCGGTATACAACTCACCTGTTGCTAATTTGAGGAAGCTTTATAATCTACCCTTCAATATGAATACTTACTATGCTCTTTGGGGTGTCGCACCTCGAAGACGCAGAAATGAAACTTGCAGAGCAACGAGGCAGAAGCTCTTGCCGAGCTCAAACGTCAAGGGGTTGAGGAACCCCGTAATTTGGAGAGAAACAAGCTCTTAGTCTTGTTGGTCGAGATGTTTATCAAAAGCTAATCAAGGTTACACAGAGAAACAATGGGGGTCGTAGGTGCACAGATCTACCTGCTTTTATCATAAAGCGCTTGCCTCTTCGTCTGACATTTGACAATAACTACTTTAATGATCTCTATCAAGGTATTCCAGCTAAGGGGATATAACTCTCTTATAGATAAAGCTCCTTGAAAGATTGTGGAAGTGCGCTGTGGTGTTGATTTCTTAGCTTCTCGAGAGGACTATGAAGCTATCGGTGATAAGATCCTGTATACAGGGGCTATTGATGAACTCTTTGATTATAAAGCTTGGTGCATTGGATTATCGATCAATCTCCTTTGAGGTTGAGACTATAGATACCCTAATTTTTCAGGGAAATGCCGTTGTAAACTACACCGAATATAAGATCCCATATACACGCATCATCGAGCATAAGCACTTTGAGGTTTTTGGAGATGCAGTCTATCAGAATCCCAAAACCATTATTTCAAAGGAATATTCTACAGAGTGGCGTGTGGGTCTTGAGCCTTACTATCCGGTTAATGATGAAAAATGGGTTGCTATATGCGCAATACAGAAAGCTGGGTCAATCCTTGCCAAATTATCTGTTTGGTGGACGATTGGCCGATTATAAGTACTATGATATGCATCATGTCATAGCCCTTGCGCTTGATCTGGTAGATAAAGTATTTGCATAGAGTGCGTCTGTATGGAAAAATCAACTGGTCTTTTCTACGCGACCGCTCTGCTCTGGATGCTCGATCAAAAGGCTCCGGCTGATGTGGAAACGATTCTTAGTAAGTGTGGCTATTCCCCTACTATATCAATCTGTATTTTGATCAGCCTAGCTGCCTTCGCATCCCGTTGGTCGAGTGCCACCCTCTTACGCCTGATAGTGGTATACCTCAGAAGGCTGAGATTTGCCTTCAGTATCCGGTAAGCAAGATATTTTTCAGTGGTATTAGCTGTTGAAAAAGAAAGATACGTCTCACAGGTATTATACATGATTTAGAATCTGTGCGCTATACTGGGACTCTAAGTCAAGCTGAAAAAGGAGCAATTGACGTGCTTTTGATTCAATCGTAGCCCTATACCTCTGCGATGAAGGGTTGCTTGTTGCTAATGGCATCCCACCTGAACGTATACACTTGCTACAACTCTTCGATTATCTGGCTCTTCCGCCATCTCCCGGATCCGTTAATTTATCGGAAGGATTCTCCTCAGAAATTTGTTTTGCAGGCAATTTAGGGAAGAGTATGTTTCTCCCTGAACTTCGTCGAATCGTAGGTCCCAATCTTCATATCTCACTTTATGGGGTAGGACTCTCTGATGAGGTGGTGCTATCTGACGAGATTTGCTTTTAAGGGAAGTTTTCGCCAGATGATTTAACGCTACTTCGAGGTCACTATGGCTTAGTCTGGGATGGAGATTCTGTCTCAACCTGCACGGGAAGGATAGGAGAATACCTTAAAATTAACGCTCCGCACAAAGCGTCTCTTTATATAGCAGCAGGGATACCTCTGATTGTGTGGCGACATTCTGCCATAGCTCCCTATGTCTTGGAGCATCACTTGGGGATTGCTGTTGATTCTCTCATGGAGCTGCCAGAGCTTTTTATCTTCGATTGATCTTGATCAGTACAAGCATTATCAGAAGCGGTGCGGGTAGAGCAGTCTCAGATTAATCGAGGGCTGCATCTGCAAAACATTCTGTCAGCTACAGTAAAAGAATAGCTATTGTTCGAGGGTGTGGCATGGTATCACCCGATTTTATTGAACATATCATTGATAGTAGCATTTATGTGCCGTAAAATCGATGATGCTAAGCTATACCTGTCAAGTCCCCTATCGCTCTGATCCCTCTTTACAAGTGTACCTCTAGCACTCAGGGGACGTATAAAGAATGCCTTCTATGGCCGTATCAATGCGGGCGTTGACTGGCAGGAGATAAGTATGTATGCACTGTATTTTCCACTACGAAGTGCAACACTTTGGTTGCAAATTTAGGTAGAAAACCTCGTGCGTGTACGGTGCTAATCTTCTTTCTCGGGCGGTTATTGAGACTCCACTCCAATCTCCTTGACCTCCTTCGCCGTCAAGCCCGCAAACGAACTGTGCAGGCAGATGATTGACGGATCAGCGCAGTTAGCGTGCTCGATGTGCGGCTTGTCACGTCAAGCGGTGAGGGGCGCAGCAAAGTAAACAGGCACCCTAAACTGCGCTCAATGTACCTCTCAGACACTAAATTCCGTCCATTGTCCGTCGTGATCGAATGCAGTTTGACCTCACCGTTTGGGGAGAAGGCTAATCGCCTATTCACTGCTCGGGCTAAAGGCTTTGTTGCGCCCTTGCGGAAGGAGCTCGATGAAGAGATGTAATCCGTCTTGCGGTCGACAATCGTGAGGATGGCTTCATCAGGCGTTGCTCAAGGGATCAGGGTCCATTTCAAGTCCCCATGCGACCCTTGAGTGGCAACGATATCAGGTCGCTCAGGATGCTCTTGTAGCGACCTCGCTTCTTGCTATTCTTTGGCTGGAGCTAGACGCTGCCGCCTATACCTAAGACCATGACGGCAGAAGCGGTACAGATCGCCTACCCTCTACGCTTATCTTCGTGGGAGCCACTTATATAGAGTACTCTTCCCAACCATCGCAATACCCTCCCGGCGAAGGCGACCTGAGGATCTGTTCGGGAGACCGCAGTGCTACGCAAGAGCTCCTCGGCTCGATTGCGGAGTGACTCGGTGAAACGCCGTGAATAACGCCGCCAGTCCATCGCTCCTGAGCCAACATATCCGCATGAGGAGTGGTGTAACCCTGTTTATGACGATTACGACGAAGTTCACGACTTACCGTGCTTGCCGATACTTCGATAGTCTGGGCGATGGTGCGTAGACTTGCCCTGGGAGCGTGGCCTTTATTTATCGATTGTATCGGCCTTTTTATTTAATTTTGTGGGCATACCTGACGGGAAGATTCCCTGTCTTAGGTGTGTATGCTGAAGGTTCTACCCTCGCTCTGTATTCTGCTGCGAGGGCAGATTAAAAAGGAAGCTGGTGCAAAACCAGCGCTATCCCCCGTAGCCGTAAGGTCATCATGGTGCTACTATGAGCCACTGCCCTATACTGGGGTGGGAAGGCGTAGCACTTCGGACTGAGCCGGAAGACCTGCCTCCAGCCTTTAAGCTTAATAAAGCGTAGGCGACCAGCGATTGTCTGTGTCTTCGCCTACTCTACGGACTCTCGGGTAGAAGAGCTGGAGCTTGGTACATAATAATACCATTAGGGTAATGGGGCTTCTCACGAAGTGACCTGACAGCGCTTACCCTTCCTCTATGCCTCTACTCGCATATTGATGTGATTTGTCTTGCGATAGCATTTGGCATAGTATGAAACTCAGTACATCCATCTTTATAGGGATACTCTCCCTCTTTGTTAGCCTTACCTCCTGTGGCCGAGGTCAGCAGCACACGCAGTCGGTTGATACGATCTTGGAGCGTGATTCCATAGATTTCAATTTTCCTGTCACTGTGGAGTATGCGCACGGATTCACCGTAGCCAATCACCCAGGATATAAGGAGCTCGTCATGTATAAGCCCGGTACACGTGATACCGTCGCCGACTACATTTTGTATCCTCGCAGTAGTGAGCAGCCCAGAGTGGCACATCCCCAAGCTGTATATATTCCTGTCCCTGCGCGCAACCTTGCGACCAGTTCCTCGCCCCATGTAGGAGCTGTCGCTGTCTTGGGCCTGCAGCATGTGCTTGTTGCCGTGTCTGATCCAGAGAAGGTCAATGACAGCCTGACGCGTCGCCGTATCCAAGAGGGTAAGGTGCAGCGTATAGGACGTGGCATGAGCAAGGATATAGAGCGCATCATCGCCCTCAATCCAGATATCTATCTACAAGACTTGTATAGTGGTACGGAGAAGGATACGGATCTGGTGGCATCAGGGATCAATATTGTCTACTTCAATAACTGGAAGGAGCAGGATCTGCTCGGACGAGCTGAATGGCTTAAGGTCATAGGCTTGCTCTATGGACGCAATGCTGTAGCTGACTCCGCCTTCCGTCAAATGGCTGCTAATTACCAGGCAGCAGCCCAAGCAGGCTAAGGGTACCTCTCAAATAGTTCCAGTCATGTATGGGCTGGACTATAAGGGCGTCTGGTACGTCCCAGGCGAATACTCATACATTGTCAAAGCCTTCTCTGATGCAGCCATCAGCTGTGACTTCATCCCAGGGCAAATAGATAGCCGTCCCAGTAGCTTTGAATATGTCTTTCGGCGCAATCAGCATAAGAAGATATGGCTTTGCTTGATGACGGGTAAGCTGGAGAAGCTCTCGGACTTCCTTGCGCTCAACGAACGCTACATTCATTTTGATGCTGTGCGTGAGGGGGAAGTGTGGGTAGACCGCAAGATGCTCAATCAAGAGGGCGGTAATGACTTCTGGGAGAGTGGCCCCTATCATCCTGATTTAGTCCTCAAGGACTTCATCAAGATAGCTCACCCCGAGCTTCTCCTGGGCTATGAGACTCGCTACTGGATGCGTCTTAGGTAGCCACATACAATGCACTTCATCGTTCCGGCCTTTAACCCGTCTCCATCCATGATACTTCGCAAATAATGTCCTCTCAGCCCTATCGTATCCTCTATATCCTGGATGCACATACTGCTGTTGCCCCCTCGGAAGATGATCCCCGACTTCAGGTCGACAGACTTGCTATCTCCCGCCTCAATGAGGGAGATGCCAGAGCCTGGGCACTGACGGAGCAGGCACACTTCATCCTCGTGCTGACGCATGGGTCGGTCTCTTGCTTTAGAGGGCTGCAGCGACTTATCTCAGGACTGAGGATGGAGCAGACACTCTTCGTACATAATAATATGGAGGATGAGTGTACAGCCTTGATGCCGCAGCTACGCCTGAGCTGCTGACTACCTCACGATACAGCGCTATGTCAAGTGCTACGACAAGACTAATGCAACCCAACTGCATCGCTTCCTTGCCGCACGATTTGGCGGATTCGATTGGGATTATGCCCCGGCGCGATATCCTCGCTGGCATGGGCTCTATGGCTATAGTGAAGAGGAGGAGCCTCAGCGCTTAGCAGAGGTCATAGAGGCTCGGAGGACAGGGCGGATCATCATCGGACTGATTATACCTTTCTACCTCTATCGATCCGATAATCTCCGTCATGTGGATGCTTTGCTCGCAGTACTCCAGCGCCAGGGAGTGGAGTCGCATGCTCTGTTTTCCACGGGAGCGGAAGACGCTGTGACGGGTGAGCAGGGTATTAGCTATGCGCTTGATCGTTACTTCCGTAGCGAAGGAGAGGTCTTACCTCACTGCATCATCAATCTGATGCCTTATGCCTTGGGCATCTTTGAGCGCAGTGGTGCGATTTATACTCAGCCAGAAGATGCCTCTACAGGTATCCTCCGTCAGCTGGCGCTTCCCGTCCTGCAGACTTATGCAACGAACTATAGTGCAGAGGAGTACCATAGTCGTGTAGATGGACTGGATACCATTGGCCTGATCTCCAGTGTTTGCTATCCCGAACTTGATGGACAGGTAGATGCCTACCCCATTGCCACACGCGAGCTGAACGAGGAGGGTCTGCCTTACTTTGCTCCGCTCGATGACGAACTCCAATGGGTCGCCAGGCTGTCTGTACGCTGGGCGCAACTACAACGTAAGCCTCAGGAGAAGAAGCGCATTGCTATTATCTTCCACAATATGCCTCCGCGCAACGATAGTATAGGTTGTGCTGCGGGCTTGGATAGTCCAGCCTCGGTCTACCACCTCATCAATAGGCTACGTGAAGAGGGCATAGACCTACCGCACCATTATGCTGATGGAGATGATATCATTAGGCAGATTATCCGTGCGGTGACGAATGATCACTCTTGGCTGGATCCTCGAGAGGTGATAAGACGTGCTGTGGATCGTATTCCCTCGAAGCTTTATGAAGGATGGTTCGATGCACTCACTCCAGAGGTACAGCAGCGCTTGGTCGCCTCTTGGGGAGAAGCCCCAGGGACATTTCATGTCGTGGAGGAGAGATGCCTGTGCCTGGGATGATCAATGGAAACGTCTTCATCGGCTTGCAACCACCTCGAGGCTACGAGGAGCATGCTGAAGCCATCTACCACAGTACGGATATAGTCTCGTCCCCATTACTACATAGCTTTCTATCGCTGGATACGCTATGTCTTCCAGGCTGATCTCTTCATCCATGTCGGTACGCATGGGTCGCTGGAGTGGCTACCAGGTAAGGAAAAGGCTCTCTCTTGCTCCTGCTTTCCCCAGCTCAATACGCTGGATATGCCCCACCTATATATCTACCATACGGCAGTCATAGGCGAAGCTATTCAGGCGAAGCGTCGCTCGGCAGCCGTCTTGCTCCATCATATGGAGCCGGCAATGCGCGAAGGGGGAGCTTATGGCCCCTTGGCAGAATTTGATGTACGACTCAATAGCTACATCAGTGGAGCTGTCGCCGAGAGTCAACGTCCTATACTACGTGAAGCCCTCCTTGAAGAAGCACGCTCCTTAGAGCTGCATCAAGACCTTGGCTATTCACGAGAAGGCGATGTCGAAGAGAGTTTCTTCATTGAGCTTCATAACTGGCTCGCGGATCTCAAAGCCTCTATGGTGCGTGATGGCTTGCACATCTTCGGTCAGCCCCCTATGGAGGAGCGGATGGAGGCGAGCATACGTATGCTGCTCCGCTTGCCGCACGGATCGGTGACGACCTTGTTGGATGGTCTGGCTCGATACTATGGCTATACAGAGGAGTCTTTATTAATGGAGCTCGATGCTAAGATAAGCCCAACGCATACGGCGTCGATGATGATCGATGAACTGACGGAACGAGGGCAACAGCTTATTGAAGCTATGCTTGCGGATGGCTTTATAGCACAGCCTGCAGGCGAGCTGTTACAGACGATACTTGGTGATTGTCTCGGAGAGGAGAAGTCTTTGCGAGGCGTCTTACAGCTTGCGATAGATGGGGTCTATCCACGTCTCTGTCGCATCACCGAGGAGTTGGATCACTGTGCCCTCGGCGTGCGTGGGGGCTTTGTCCCGCCTTCTAAGGGAGGTAGTCCGAGCAGAGGTCAGTTGGAGATTCTCCCCACAGGGCGCAATATGTATGCGATCGATCCCAGTGAGATCCCCTCACATGCGGCCTATCAGATAGGTGTGCGGCTTGGTCAGCAGCTCTTGGAGAAGCATCTTAATACCTCTGGAAGTCTACCTGAAAGCACTGCTTTTGTTCTCTATTCAGGTGACCAAATGCGTACCCATGGCGAAGATATTGGTGAGATACTTTGGTTGATGGGGCTACGTCCTCAGTGGCTCAGTGAGCACTCCGATAAGGTCATCGGTCTGGAGGTTATCCCCTTGTCAGAGCTCGGACGTCCTCGTCTGGATGTCGTGTCACGTATCTCAGGGCTCCTTCGTGATACTTTCCCGACACTGATCACGCTACTTGACGAGGCGGTTCAGCTTGTGCTCTCCCTTGATGAGCCTATAGAAGCGAACTGGGTGAAAAAGCACTATGAGGAGGAAGTGGCTGAGCTTCGAGCTGCAGGGGATAGATCCAGAGACAGCACGCCAAGAAGCTAAGCTCCGAGTCTTCGGTTGTCCTCCAGGTACCTATGGTGGGGGGGTAGCTGTTTTGGTAGAGACGAAGCAATGGCAGAGTAGTGATGATCTTGGTGAGACGGCTATTACCTGGGGGTGTCATGCTTATAGCCAAGAGCTACACGGCCGTGTATCTCGAGGGGCTTTTGAGCGTAAGCTTGCTCGGGTCGAGGCGACGGTCAAGAATCAGAATATCATTGGCTTTGATCTCTATGATATTGATGACGAATACATCTATCACGGAGGAATCATCGCTGCCGTAAAGAAGCTACGAGGTCAGGCTCCTAGTGTCTTATTATGGTAACACTTCTGATCCTCGGCATAGTGTCGTGCGTACGCTTTCAGAAGAGTCGGCACGGGTGCTACGCTCACGCCTTCTTAATCCACTGTGGATCGAGGGGCTTAAGCGCCATGGATATCGTGGAGCCTATGATGTGGCGTACAATATGGATAATGTCTTTGGGTGGGATGCTACTGCGGATAGTGTCTTGGATTGGAACTACGAAGCCCTTGCCTCGCATTTCATAGGAGATCCCGCTAATCGAGAGTGGCTTGAGTCCGTCAATCCGTGGGCGCTCTATGAGATAGCTCAGCGACTCTTGGAGGCTGCCCAGAGAGGTATGTGGCAAGCTAAGCCCGAGACAATAGAGATGATTACCGAGATATACCTCTCCAGTGAAGGGGTGCTTGAAGAAGGTGCTTCGGGATAATTTATCGGATGCCTCCTTTTTAGGCTGTACCTCTCGACTGCATTCCAGTCCGTGACTCATTAGCTTTTACTCGTCCCCGAAATATCTTTCTTATTATGTCTTCCTGCACAGCTTCTGTGGACTCGATCACTCATCCTTATTATTTCCCCTTCTCTGCTATCGTGGGGCAGGAGAAGATGAAGCGAGCGCTACTGCTCAATCTCATAGATCCTACGCTCGGAGGGGTGCTTATCCTCGGAGAAAAAGGTACAGCAAAAGTCGACTATTGTACGAGCTTTGAGTCAACCCTCGAGGGACTCTCCGTTGTGGAGCTGCCTATAGCCACGACGGAGGATAAGCTCGTTGGCTCTATCGATGTGGAGCATGCTTTGTCTACGGGAGAGCTGCGCTTCTCTCCCGGTATCTTGGCTCGTGCTCATAAGCAGATTCTCTATGTCGATGAGGTGAATCTCCTCGAGGACTACTTGGTCGATATCCTCTTGGATGTCGCAGCTATGGGCGTCAATCATATAGAGCGTGAGGGGATCTCCCATAGTCATCCCGCACGCTTCACGCTCATCGGGACGATGAATCCAGAAGAGGGTAGTCTGCGGCCTCAGCTTCTTGATCGCTTTGCCTTGTCCGTAGAAGTGTGCGGGGAGCGAAATGTATCTGCCCGCTGTGAGGTGCTCCAGCGACGACTCGACTACGAGCGAGATCCTCAGAGCTTCTGTGCTCGCTATCGGGAGGAAGACGAAGCCCTCGCTGGACGGGTGCGTCAAGCTCGCTCGCTTCTGCCCCAGCTGCGCTACACTGAGCCTCTGCTGGAGCTTATTGCTCGTCTGGGTATCGAGCTGGAGGTTGATGGACATCGCTCGGATATTATGTTGCTCAAGGCGGCCTTAGCTACCGCAGCTCTCGAAGGAGCTACGGAGCTCAGCGTTGAGCACGTCTATACAGCAGCAGAACTGGTGCTTCCTCACCGACTGAGGCGCTTGCCTTTTTGAAGAGCGTTACTTCGCTGCCGAGGATATTCGTCAGCTGTGTGAGCGCTTGTTTCGAAGAGTGTGTAGCTAAGCTGCAATAGGCGATAGGTAATGAGGATGCATAGCTTCTCTCAGTGGATAGGTGCGGAGGTAGCACGCCAGGCGCTTATCATTACTCTGATCCGCAGGCAAGGAGCAAGTCTTCTCCTGAGCGGAGGTAGTGGTACGGGTAAGTCGATGCTACTCTCTTGCGTCGCCTCGATGTATCCCGAGGAGGTGAGCTACCTACCACTACACCTGAGCCCAGAGATGCTCTATTCGGGGTATACGCTGGATGCAAAAGGGGAAGTGCGCTTGTCTTCTGGCTTCCTTGCTCGGCTTGAGGGGCGTATCTTACTGGTGGAGCAGCTTCCCTCCACAGTCGTGAGCTACTTGGTCAGCTGATGGCGTATCAAGAACAATTGTCTGAAGAGAAACGCTGCACGCTCATCGCAACTATGAATCCCAGAGGAGGGAGCAGTGCCTTCCGCGCTCCTGGATAAATTCGATCTCTTTGTAGAGCTTCATCCTACGCTGGATGTGGCTCTGCGTAAACGTATACTCAGCGAAGCCCTCCGTATTCCTAAATCAGATGAGGATATGACTTTTCTTAGCCTGATGGAGGCAGCACGCCAGCGCTTTGAAGGAATGCAGATGGGGAAGGAACTGCAGAAGTATGTCGTTCAACCTGTGTTGATCCTCTGACTTTAGGGCATAGAGGTGAGTTGGCTTTTGGCTCATAGCGCTCTGGCATGGGCTGCTTGGCAGGAAAGCGACATGCAGAGCGGGGCGATGTCGATGCTGTCCGTCAGTTAGCTTTGGCTCATCGCTGGCTGGAGACGCACCCTGAGTACCCTGCAGAGCTGCCTGAAGATGGAGCGCAAGCGCAGGATCCCTCTCTAATCGTCAGGAGGAAGGGGAGTCGGATGGCGAGAAAGACGCAGAGATGACGAGCGGAGAGGTTAACCCTGTGCCTTCTGCCGAAGAGACAAACAACTCCCTGGATGCCTCGCACGCAGAGGACGGGCAGCAAGATGTTCCGATGATCCCTCCGCTTCAGTCGCCGCCGAAGGAAAATCCCCATACTTCGAGCAGAGCAAGCTTACAGCAGGCCAAGGAGGCTTATCTACTGCATCACCCCTTGGATATACGGGAGCGTAGGCTGAAGGAATCTCTGGGGTCGGGGCGTCGTCTTTATAGTGACCAGCCGAGTCAGCGAGGTCGCTTAGGGCGTGTGCGCCCATACAGTACTCGGAGCTCCCAGCTCTCCTCCCTGCTACGATACGTGCAGCTATTCCTACCAATATCTACGTCAGCGCTATCTCAAGGAGTCTTCTACGAAGCTTTGCATCCATCCAGAAGACTACCGTAGTAGGCTGCATCATCACCGAGGCGGGTATCATATCCTCTTCGTCCTGGATGTCTCGGGATCTATGGGCGTGCGTGAGCGGATGAGTCTCGTCAAGGGAACTATCATCGAGCTACTAAAGGAAGCTTATGCCAAGCGTGATAAGGTCGGGCTCATTACGTTCGCTCAAGATGAAGCGGAGCTGCGTCTGCCGTTCACGCATAGTGCTAGAGCGGGCTGCGCACTTGATGCAAGATATTCGTACGGGAGGACGTACCCCACTATGGCTGGCCATAGAGCGTGCTGGCGAATATCTGGATGCTGAGCGACGCCGTGTGGCGGAATGCCTTCCTATGGTGCTTCTCCTGACTGACGGGAGAGCAACCTCGGCACAGCGTAGCGAGAATCATGCGACGCGTATAGCCGAGGCGGCCAAGATGCTGCAGCGTCGCTGTCACCGCTGCCTCGTCATAGACACTGAGTGTGGCTTCATTAGACTCCAGCAAGCGCGCCATCTCGCTGAGTCGCTCCATGCAGAATACTATCATTTGGATGAGTTGGCTCAGTTACGTAGCCTCCTTCATACTCGCTAAATCCTATTGACAATGGCTCAATCAACTTCTCATTCCTCGAGTGTAGGCTCCGAAGAGTTGCTTTTTCATACACCGATGGGTGACGCTGTGTACTTTGCACGAGAGGCGATGATTATCTCTTTTGCTGGGCGACGTGGTGTCGTGAGTAGCTCTAATCTTAATGGGGGTACCGCAATGACCTGCACTCTGTGTTTAATCACAGTGTTGGGCGTGATCCCTAATATTTTGCAGAAGCGCTGCCCTGGACTCAGGGTGCGAATATCATAGAGCACTATGCAGTCATCGCCTCAGAGCTGGGCTTAGATCCAGAGCATACGACGGGGATGGGTACAGCTGCTCTGATCGAGAATCACGCTCGAGCTGAGCGCACCTATCACGGAGTGACCGTGCAGGCCATAGCTACTGCTGGTATCGATGTCAATGGAGGTCGTGCCGGAGACAAGGCCAGTTATGATGAGTTTGAGCAGCGAAGCCTATTGCCTCCTCCTGGTACGATCAATGTATTCCTATTTATTGATGCGTATCTTGATCCAGGGGCACTTACCCGTGCGCTCATTACGGCTACCGAAGCTAAGACTGTTGCCCTACAGGAATTGATGGCTCCGAGTCGCTATTCGGAAGGACTGGCGACGGGGTCAGGAACAGATAGTCTCATTGCAGTCTGCAATGAAGAATCTCCCATTGTCCTCTACGGGGCGGGGAAGCATGTCCTTCTTGGTGAGATGATCGGTCAGTCTGTCAAGGAGGCTGTGACGAAAGCTCTGGAGCGACAGTCCGGGGATGAATGCTCAGCGGCAGAGCTCGTTCCTCCAGCAGGGAATACGACATGGGCTCGGGGGATTGAGGATCTTCTTGCTCTTTATCAAGCTACGTTATCCCGCGAGTGCTCAGGACGAAGCGACTCTCGGGCGGCACTCCAGCGACTTGCCTCCGATAGCTATCTCTGCGCATGCCGTTGCTTCGATCCTCCACCTTGTGGATCAGTGGCGATGGGGGCTCATCAGCTGGGCGAGTCTTATGGACTTGTCACAGCTTACACTTCTCCTATGTCTCCCAGCGCTACCGACTGGATCCCTGTGAGCTCTCGATCGAGAAAGGCCAAACTCCTTGCTATGAACTCATCTTAGGGCGAGCTGCGCAGCCTCCTGATTCTACTCCTCGATAGGGAAGTAGGCTCTTAACTATAATCAACTTAGTATATATATTCACCTCTTAACTAAAAAGCACTTATGAAGAAAACATTGCTTCCTTCTTGCGGCGATAGCTCCAGCGACAGCTGTGGCTCAGATCGCAAGTACAGACAGTATCGCCACGCACGAGCTGGACAAGGTACTTGTCTACTCTACGCGAACGGCAGTGCCACTCAAGCGCGTGCCAGGGAAGATCGAAGTCATTCGCCCCCGAAGCTATCGCGACGTCTGGACTCAAGGATCTGACAGATCTGCTCAAGAATAAGAGTTCGGTCGACGTCATCCAGTACCCCTGGCTTCCTCTCCAATGTCGGTATACGAGGATTCATCCCCGACTTCTCCCGCTCGAGATACGTAGCCGTGCTCATCAATGGGATCCCTCGGGTACGTCCAACTTATCGACCCTCTCCCTGAATGGGGTAGAGCAAGTCGAGGTGCTGAAGAGCCCCTTCTCCTCGATCTATGGCACGAATGCTATGGGGGCGTTATCAATGTCATCACTAAGCGACATCAATGGTCCTCTTACAGGGACTTTCACGACCTCGAGGGGGATCGTTCGGCACGGGCTATGGTATGGTGAGCTTTGGCGGTGGGATCACGGATCGCCTTTCCTTCGACCTCAGTGCCTCCCTATGAGTCTCAAGCTCGTAGTTATACAGTAGGGAAGAATAACTTCCTCAAGACAACTGCTCTGGAGAATGCCATCTTGGATCCCACCAAGAAGGGGCTGTAATGCCAGGCTCTACTTATGGAGTCGTCAAGGCGAATGCTCGCTTAGGCTATCAGTTTAGCGATGAGTGGTCGCTTCACATCTTCGAAGACCTCTTCCACGGTGATGGGATTCTGAATGGCGGATCCATTTGGGGCGTCTATGGTGCGAGCAAGAAGGATCTCAATCGGTCTATGACCTCCGCTGAGCTGCGTGGCCGTCTGGGAAATAATCTCTTGACCTTCACTCCCTACTACTCGCGTGAGCAGAGTGATAACTACAAGGTGGGGACAGAGCCGGAGTACCGTAATAGCTCCTCTGTGAGCACCAGCTGGGGAGCGATCCTGCAGGATGAACTTCGCTTTGATGCTCATCGCCTTGTCCTCGGCTTGGATACGCGTAATCAAGATACGGATACTCGTAAATTCAAGGCCGATGGCTCAAGTGCCGTGCCTTATCAGCCTAATGTATCCACGAGAGGATTGGGGCTCTTCGCTCAAGGTCACATCAGCCTGCTCGCCGATGCCCTCAATATCTCTGCTGGTCTGCGCGCTGACTTTATGAATCTCAGCCTCAAGGATAATGCCGATCTGCGTAGTAAGGCTACGACGGAGTCCTTTAGTACCCTGAGCCCTAATCTCGGTCTCAAGTATGAGCTCGCTAAGGGCTTGATGGCGCACGCGAGCATTGGTTCTGCTTTCTCTGCCCCCTCTGCCTATGAGAAGGCGGGTGAATATCAGACCGCCTATGGGGTGACGCGTGGCAATGCAGCCCTCAGACCTGAGACTTCGCTGACTTATGATCTGGGACTCAGCTATACGAATCGTGATCTGGGGATTCAGCTGGATGCGACTTACTTTGATACGCAGCATCGTCAGAAGATCGTCAAGAAAAAGTGCTGGCACCCTGGATGCTCTTGATGCGCAGGGACATAAGATTTTAGATAAGAATGGTCAGCCCAAGCAGCTTGCAGTGACGACCTTTGAAAATGCCGATAAGGCACATATGAACGGTCTGGAGCTGGTGGCTTCGTATGACTTCGGGAGCCTGTAGCTTATCGTTACTCCCTGCGCGCCTATGTCAATGCTACCTTTATGTTCGATAGTCGCTATCTGCCTAAAGGGAAGCACAGCTTGGACACAGCTGGAGTCCATCCGTAAGCAGAATGTCACCTTTGGACTCGAGTATAAGGCTCCCTATGGCTTGGAGCTGGGGCTGACAGGTCGTTATCTCGGTAAGCGCTATGAACATAACTGGTTCAGCTATTATCCGAATGTGCGTGTAGGTCTCTCTGAGCTGAATCAAAAAGAGATGCCCGAGCTGGCAGCCGCAGGTCAGCTTTTGCACCCTGCCGCACTCGTCTGGTCTGCTTCTGCACACTACGATGTCACGAGGCAGCTGCGTGTAGGAGCGAATCTCCACAATATCTTCTCCGAATACTATACGGAGAAGGATGGCTACCATATGCCAGGGCGTTCGATCCAGTTCTCTGCATCCTACCGCTTCTAAGCTCAATCAGTCCCTCCTTTATCGCAAGGGGCGTCGAAGGCTACTCCGCCTTCGGCGCCCCTTGTGGCTTTGGGCTTTGTGTAATGTGTTTCCTTCTGTCTTTCCTCCGTTGATCAGAGGCTTGTTATCTCATCTCTTTATCTTTTTCCTCGGTGCTACTGATATGAGGAGACCGTTGCACGGTCTCCTACTACTTCGCCACACCGACCTATAGTGGTCGGAGCGTGCATCACTACTGGTCACATCCTCGACCTATAGTGGTGCATACCCCTGACCTATAGTGGTACAGACCTCGACCAGTAGTGGTCGGCACGCCTTTCTCCCGAGCATGGTGGCAGTGACATCCCCACACTGAGACCGTTGTACGGTCTCCACAATGACAAGATGCTATGTCATTTTGCTGGACTTTGCAGCATGCGGTAATCGCAAGGCGTTAAGACTGAGGAGCGAAGGGAGTTTCTTTCTGTAAACGACACGCCCGAATGTCGCAAAACAACGAAGCGAGTGCCGTATGATGCAATAGTCTCATGAGATGAAAAACTGAGGGAAGAGGTCTACGAAGCACCATTGAAAGTAGATCCCAGCTTTGGAAAAAGAAACTTTCAAAGGCTGGACAGAATCCTTTCTCAGGAGGTAAGTACTCGACTCTTTTTCCTTCTCGTATTGAGCAGAGGTATGGTACAGGTCAATGACACAGACTGGGCAAGTAGGCATTGAGTCTGATGGATTCTATTGTAGAAGCTCTATCTGGATCTCGTGTTTGTTGGGATATCTCGAGGTAGATGAAGGTGTCGTGTGGTTCGAGCAGTGACGATAAGAGTAGATCAGTGCAACTCTCTTAGAGAATCTATCG
>BNJS01003275.1_pt1 | contig 26934 bp, 36 predicted proteins | sample 8540461 | NCBI WGS metagenome assembly BNJS01 (sample SAMD00202454, study PRJDB9452) | human saliva metagenome | isolation source: human saliva | place: Japan | reverse complement strand
GATGTAATAAGCGTTTTATCAAGATATTATAAAATAAAAAGGAAGACATTTATAGCGTCTTCCTTTTTATTTTTATTAATACGTTGTGTTCCTTATTATTTTTAGTTGTCTATTTATAGCTGAGTTCTGTTCCTTTATTTATACTTAAAAGTTCCACTTTCTTATCGGTAATGTTTATGTGAACTTGAACAAAGTTTACGTCCTCCTTGAGCAGCATCTGCTGTGTTAAAAGATTGTTCGGTATTTACTTTTTATTATCCCTTGGTCATTGTGGACTTCGTATGCATATAAATTAGCAAAGACATATTTCATATGCATTTTCTGATATCCGAAATATTGAACAAAATAATGGTCATATGGCAATGTATGTTGTTGCTACTATTCAGCTCTTTCTTTAGAATTGTCTCAAATGCTCTTGTACTCCTGCTTTGTAAGCTTATAATAAGAACATTTATCCCATAATTTGAATGGTTTTCCATCCATCCATGTTATCATACCTTTGTAAGACATTTCTTGAGGTCTTTTATTCTTAGAATCAATAGCCCAAATGTATTTCTTTCTTTTTCTAATTGCTATCCATAAGAAGAAAGACAAAAGAAAAGTGGACCAAGGAACAATTATACTATAAATTGTTTCACTATTTGTGAAAACCTGATCTCTTTCTACATCGTAGTATAGAGGGGTATGTTCAATGTCAGATTCTTGGCTATGAGATATTCCTACGTAATAATTTTATTGTTATATAATATGTTTTATAGTTACACCATTTCTGTTACCTCCTCGAGATATAATTTGTTCTCTTTTTAATAAAGATAGGATGAGTGGTAGTAATAACTTCTTTTTATGGTAATAATCAATAGAACAAAGAATAGAATAAAGTAGCACTAAAGCCTGTATTACGCTCAATGTACATGCCTCACTTTTATTAAAGTAATGTTTAATCATTTCCTGCTATAATTTTTGTTTTTATCATTTGTTTAACAGTTTATACTATCTTTCTTCTAACTCGCAATAATATAGGTTCGAAGATGTGGAAAGTGGTAACAAAAAGGCGAGGAATATTATTTCCTCTGTGGAATTCACCACAATATTAGAAAGCAAACTTCTTCACCATTTTCTCGTTCTATCTCGAGTATGACACCTGCTATCGGAAGAAGAACAAACATAAGGATACATGATAAATACAAAATACTATTTAACATAGCAGAATCATGTTTTGCTTTATAAGCCATATGTATCCTAAAAAAATATATAATTTTATAATCATTTGATTCTATCTATTGCCAGTTAAGTATACGACCATTAATATTGTGTTCCACCCTATAACGTTTAACTTCTTTTTCTCATTGAATCAATCTCATGAATTCTAAAAATTTAATAGGATTCACATAGACCGTTTAACGTAAGGTTCATTGATAACAGACGCTTACGGTGCTTGTCGTAGGTATGGATAGTTTCCGTATCATTGTCAAGATCCATGTAGAACGTATGACCATTCTTATCGTAACCTATCCTGGCAACAATAACGCTTTCATTCCCTCCTTATTGCTCGTAAAGCCAATAATTATAGAGGAAGTTCAGGGATTAGGATTCTTGATTTATCCTTCGATACGAGTTTTTATGTCAAAACTATTTTTCTTTTTATTAAACTATCTCCTACCTGAACTGTATGTAGATCCCACTTTGAAGAAATACCTAATTTAAGAATCTGTCCTTTCTATCGATACCATAAACATAATATTTGCGTGCTTCTTTTCTTTATGCTCAAGACTTTCACACAATATGATTGCTCTTTAATGTTTTTGATTATAAGAGTTATTACTCAGATCATCTTGTTTAATAAAAATAAAAAGAGATAACACAGAACATTGGCCATAAAATACGTCTTCTTAAAAATGGTATCCATGTGCGACCTCCCTTCCTTGATACATCCAAACGTGCTGGCTTTACATTTAAACTCACTCCATATGACTTTTGACAAATTAGTTTCATATAAAAAGTCCCAAGTTTCCTACAGATAAGCCATTTAACATCCCAAGACCTATATAACTATCAAAATGAGTTTAAATTATTTTTGTTTAGATACTCGTACATAACAAAAAAATTCTTATTTATATTCAGTAAAACAAAAACCTTCAACTTTCTTTTGTATCCCACGTCGGTAAGAATCTTGCTTAATTGTCCATTCTCATAAATCATATTTCTACAGTAATCGGTTTTCAACGTTAAAAGCTACATTAGTAGATAGAGGCGGAACGATGCTGCCCATAGATACAAAGAGGTTAGTCTTTGAGGTTTTATAGGTGACAGAGAGTTTTCGTCCTATCCGTCCAAAGAGTAATTATTCTATTTGTCACTTATGCCAATAAAAACAATTCTGTATTATTTCTAACGTACCAACTCCTGGTCACAATACATCGGAAGAACAATAGTCATATCTCCACGTATTAAACATATATCAGTTTCTCCTTTCTTCTTGAGAATATAATCGCCTGGTTGATAATTCTCTTCAATCTCCCAAAAATAAGGAATCTTAATACATTTATGTTCTCCGAAATTATCTATTCCAGATATTACAAGAAATCTGTTTTCATGTTTTCCCATACTCTGCCCTTTTAAGCTGTATTCAATAGGCTTCAAGTCTTGTACAATCTTATCGCAGGTTATACAGCTTGAGAAATTAAGGAAAGAAAGAAGAAGTAAAATAATATGCCTCATATTAGAATTTTTAAATATATCATTATCTACCATTTCCCAAATTCCATTGCGGTTAAGCATCTTGAATTTTTATAGCAAAAGTAAATGTATTGTCAGGTTTCAGCTTCAATGTATATGATGTGCTAAAGTATTTATCTTTATTTAGCTTGTGAAAGTACCGCAAATTGCATCATGTTCTAACTTTTGTGCGCTACATGGCAAAAGTGACATTAATATAACACTCATGTAAATTATTGCTTTCATCATTTCTTATAATAAATATTAGGATATAAAGTTTTTCAACATAAAGTTATCCGGCAATATTAATTGTCCATTCTCATAAATCATATTATTCTATTTGTTTTGTATTTTTAAATTATTAGTTTCTGCAAATATAAAAACTAATTTTACAAATCAAAGTTCGATGCTTACTTTTTATTGCGATTTTCTAATGACAAGCTATATACACCCCAGTTAAATAGTCATCCCTTAAAAACTATATTTCAGCATAAAGCCTGTACTGACAAGCTCTATGCTGATTCTTTTTATAAGGTACAAAAGAACTCTTATAGCTCTTTTGAAGTTATATGCTGCCGCGGCTAATAAGACATTGATAGCATCTCCTTTCACACCTTTATAAAAAGTTGCGAGATAATCGATGGTCTGCTTTAAGATGTCCTATGGTCGGCTCTATACCTGCTCGTTTACAAAATAGTTTTGTGTTTCTTTCTCTTTTGGTAGTAGCTATCTTTAGCTTTAGGAGTGTCTGGGATGAGTATCTTTGTCTGCCCAATCTGCTTTATACCTCTATACCCTCTATCTCCTGCTAACTTATCAACCTGCTTTCCTGTCATCCTTTGGGTTTGTTTCAACGTCTTTCGATAGTATGCCCATCATATTCATTCCTAAAAAGAACATGCACCAATAATAAGTCCTGACCATGAGCGAAGAATAGATACTTTATTACCAAACTCATATTGCTTATATTCCTTACCTTTGCTGAGGCAAACCACATCTGGTTCGTGCAGAGAATATACTTTGTTCTTTGACTTTCGATTCTGAGAAAGAACTCATAATATAGCTCAAACATCTTCTCATATCCTTTCTTTCCCCTCAAGATTACGCTCTAATTTCTCTTAGCTAATCTTCCTGCTATGGTCCTTAGTTGCCCTATCTGCCTTAAGAGCTTTCTTACGATTCTTGGGATGATTACGAAACGTTGGGAACGGTAAATCCCTTTCAACGTACGCGCGTAACTCTGTCGTAGAGGAAGACACTTGTCATGAACTATCTTCAGAACGTTTTTGATTATCTTTTTATGCAACTTCGCATCTGTTGGATAGGTTATATTCTTCTCCTGCACGGTAGAATCAATGAAAGCCGTATCAAAATGATCTTCGTCATCATGGTCGGTATTAACACGGATGCTCTCTGCTAATATTAACTCCATACCTTCCTCACCTATACGATTTCTGAAGTGAACTAACTCGGAAGCGTCGCAGGGTTGTTTGGGCATAAATTCAAGACCACCACAAAAATATTGATAGTAAGCATTCTCACTCCATTGAGAAACCACCATTTCATCTGAAACATTACGCAAATGTTTTAAGATTAAAAGACCACACATCAGGCGAATAGGATGAGCGGGGCGACCATTAGTATTGCAATACAATGGAGAAAAAGCATTTTCAAAACACTCCCAATTAATCTTATTACTAAGTTGGAAAAGGGGATGTTGATGACTAAGCATGTCCTCTAAAGAAGAGAACATAGAGAGCTGTTTGGATGTACGTTTAAGCATAAATATCTGCAAGAATTATAATGTAAAGGTACAAAAACTTGCAGATATAAGCAAATAATTTACAGTATAATATACTGTGAATCAGAGGAATATTAGGCTTTTAAGGGTGGACTAAATATTGTAAGGGTATTTTTGATTAACACTGCCTATTGGAGCTTCGTTAGCTTAGAGGATTTCTCCTAATATTACTTTGGTAACAATCAATTACTCAAAAATAATATAACGCAAAAATAATAAGGCTTCTTCATCATTTAAATTATTACCTTTAATATAATTCGTAATACTATCTGGAATGATTTTTCTACCAGTTCTCAGATATAATGCTTGTTTTCTAAGTTTATCAACATTGTTAACCCTATGAATAATAAAACCTCATCTTATCTCTTTTTCATTAGAGAAGTCAGGCTTCTTATCGAAGAAATCACTACCATAAGTTAATCCGTATTCTGCAAATAAATACTTGTAGACACCAGATAAAATGGACTTTATATAACTGTTAGTTTGATGTTTTGAAGATAGAAAATGACGAAGCTTCAAGTAATACACCTGTTGTATTCTCGAAGCCTAAGCTTTCTATTGTATAAGGTGTATTATTACTTATAAAAGAAAACTCTCGTAGGATAATGGGGTTGGTAATTTAATCGAAAAAGTGTACACACCATCATGTTTTTCCCTTCAACACAACTTAATTTTTGAGATAGTTGATTTCCAAGTTGTATTAAAATGATACAGCTTATATAAACTCTTTCTTAAATTACTCGGAATAATATTATTCTGAGAGCATAAAGGTTCTTGAGAATATTAACATACCAATGATAAATATCCCCAATAGGCATTTATGCTTTATCTTATAATTTTCTTTTCTCATTTTGATTGTCTTTATTTTTCTTTAGTTCTTCTCTAAAGTTAGCTTCCATTAGCCTTTGTCTTCCTTTCATAAATAAATTCTGAAATATTTTTCAGAGCTGGTGCATTATAGGTATAGGACATAAAAAAATAATTATCAGCTGTACATGTGGTTCGAAGACTAAAACTCTTCTATTATCTTTGCTATTTCTTTATCAATCTTTTTCTATTTTAGGACAAAAAGGTTCTCTTATACATTTTTCTAAATATAAGCACATCTGTTATATTATTTTTATCCAAAGTTCAAAAGACGACCAGAAGGTCTAATGATAGTCCTGTATAATCTGTGATTAGAACATCATAATCACCTATTCGTTTATACACTTGATTCCCATTTGGATATAGAGTATATCCATTATTATTAAAAACTTGATATTTCTCTTTATAAAATATGAATATTCCATAATAACGATTATTTTGTAGAAGGAAATATATCCAAGTCCTAGTATAATAAAAATAATAGCAGGGTCAGCCCCATGTTTTTATAGCATTGTCTATATTCTAGCACCATTTTCCTAAGTTGGTTGAACAACTGGATCAAAGCCCTAATCCCCATAGGGTGCCATAATAGGGGATATATGAAGGCATTTTTATAATTCCTTCTGTTAGATAGTATAATTGATCTTGGACAGTACTACCTAATTATTGAGTTGTTGAAACTTTATACTTTAATGCTTCGTAAAGCTATTCTTGTTGACTGGGAGTATACTTGCATGATAAAGCGTGAAGTTGTCCGTTTCGTGGAACTTCTGTACAAACCAAGTACAAAAAGAGCTTGCTCATTTAGACATAAAGTTTGACATCTGCATTTTAGTTTAACGTCAGTGGAATATCATTTTTCTTTATAGATTTTATAAAAGATAAAGAGTCCATTGGGCCTATTAGTCCATTAGTAATAATAGGATATGCATAACCATCTCATATATAAAGTAATAGAGTCCTGTTCATTGTAATGTATTGGACATTCCTTGTCTATAATCCAATAATTAGTCAAACTTATATTACCTTTTTATTTTTGAACTGCGTTTTTATATAATATCCTTTTGTACATGCAATAATCCATTTGGAATTATAAGAATATTTAGAAACCCCAAATGGAAGTACGAAATACTCTCTATTATCTTTTTATATAATAAACTTTTTATCGGATGTAATAATAAAACCATTACCAAGTTCTTCAGATATTCCCCAATTTAACGGATAAGTTATTATAAAATAGATGATAATTCCAATCCCCATCATTAGAAACATTTTAAATATCATAAATTACTTGCAATTTAAAGGGTAGATAAATACCATAAGAAAGTTCCTTACCGTTGTACTTGTAAGATTGTGCGCCTTCGCCTGTACTCTCGCCCATCAGTCCACCAAAGGCATAGTAATGATTCACTTGCTCCACTTGTCCATGCTCATTTATCACTACACGGTTGTTTCCAAAGGTGGTCCTGCAAGTAGTAATGGTATGTTGGAGTAGAATTCGAAAGTGTGATATATCCCACGTCGGTAAGAATCTTGCTTAATTGTCCATTCTCATAAATCATATTTCCACAGTAATCGGTTTTCTGCGTTAAAACTATATTAGTAGATTGAGGCGGAACGATGCTGCCCATAGGTCCAAAGAGGTTAGTCTTCGTGGTTTTATAGGTGACAGAGAATTTACGTCCTATCCGTCCAAAGAGTAATTATTCTATTTGTTTTGTATTTTAAATTATTAGTTTCTGCAAATATAAAAACTAATTTTTAGAAATCAAAGTTTGAAGACTATTTTTCTTGAAGTTACTTAATGACGAACGACATACACTCCGTTAAAACGCTTATAGATAGTACGAATGCAAACTCCTCCTAACTTCTTCTTGTTGAGTTTCGTCAGCGACGCTGGGTTGGCAGCATTCGTGATACCGAGGATATTATCCACAGCATCATAACGATATCTGTTTTCCATCACAGTCTGACCATCCGCTGTAAGGTTCATCACCTGCAGACGTTCACGCTGCTTGTCATATCGTATAGGTTGTCTCCGTACCATTACCGAGCTTCGTATAGACCGTATGACCCTCCTTATCGTAACCTATCCTGTCAACAATAACGCCTGACGTCCCTGTTTATTGCTCGTAAGACTCTCCACCTGTCCAGCAGCATTATAATGGTAGGTCACCACTTCGCCATCAGGATAAGTCATCGTCTGCACACGGTTCCAGCTATCATACGTAGCACCATAGACATAAGTCCTGATATCCGCCATGACCGTACGAACGGTAAAAATTGCTTTTTCATAGACGAAGGATTATATTTATGAAAACAAATCATGGAAAAAGAATAATAATTCATGATAGAAATGAGAACATCTATCTTTCCAACTCCAAGGTTTATAAATAGAATTAATATTAATATATTTAAGCAATTTATCATTCTTCATTGGAGAATTATAAAAATATAGTATGTCATCTACCATAAAATCAAGATAAACGATAGCATATTCAACTCTTTTCCCTATTAGCCGATATAGAAATGTCTATTTCTACAATATATGCTCTGGACCGTTTGACCTGTTTCCTGTTTTTCATCTGATAGAGAGGTAGATATATATACTTATTATTTTTATGATTGGCCCTCCAAAACCATCATAATCGGGAATTGCAGAGTTGTGTGTTATTTATAAATAATTTTCCACACAATGGACCTTCTTTTCCAAAATTGTGCAAATTCTTAAATTGAACCTACAGAAGCAAACTTCATAAGAAGATGGAATATCCAAGATTTCCCATTTCCCGCATATACAATACTTTTTCATTAGACTTCATTTAACCCTATTTAATTTACCCACTGTAAAATATTGGGTTCTTCCCCTATCCATTGTCCTCCCTGCGACTTTTGCTGTTCCCTTCATCATAATAGTTCCTTTAGGTACTTGTATTTCTGCAAGTCCTTCCATTGTATTATTCCATTCTGGTTTCAGTGCAAGCCCACGCCTATCTATAAATCTTCCAATTGGTCCATTTGAGAGATATGGTCCAATATCCGTTGCAGTTCCACCAAAATATCGATACAGATTTAAATCCTTTGTTGTTTTAATGACCTCAACCCCTTTTGTAAAATTAATTAATTGATTCTCTCCTGCTGCTCCCATTAGCTCCTTCACAGCAATTTCACCTCGACCTAAAACTACGGAATTTTTACTTACAGCCCTTGCAGTTTGTACTACTTTAGCAACCCTTGAAACTTCCTTAGCTGAAACTTTTGCTATCCCTTTAGTAGTTCCTGCACCTATTGCGGCTTGGGCTATGTCACCTCCCGTCTCTCCCCATGCTGCTCCTTTTTCATTTATATCGTTACTATTAATAGCTCTATCCCATCTCTCTCTTGCTGTATGCCAAATATTTTTTGCTGTATTCACAGGATGAGCGGCAGCATGCCCCATCGTCTTTAGTGTGTTAATGGGATGCCTAACCATATTATAGGTATTCTTGAAGCTCTTGTATACTCCTTTGAAGAAAGAGCCAATACCAAACCAAATACTTTGATCGTCAGGATAAGAAAAAGATTTCCCATTGGCATCAATTAGTGTAATCGGATTGTCTACGCAATATACATAAGAACCTGTATTTACATACTCCTCCGCCAACGGATCCACCCCATACCAAATACTTGCCACAGGGTTCATGTACCTTGCACCGTAATAGTATAAACCTGTCTCTTCATCAAACTGTTTGCCGTTGAACTTATACGGTAGGTCTTCGGAGCTACAGTGTCTATCAATCAACAGCTCACCGTACGGCAGGTAAGCATCATACTGGGTGATATTGGTCATCATCTGTGATGTAAGACGTGCTGCCGAGGTGATCACTGTGATAGAAGAAGGTCTCTTCTTTTGTAGTATCATTTGGAATATAACCATAACCAGCCTGTGGATCATCAGGGTTGCTTGGGTCATTCCAGCTTACAGGTGGACCGGGGTTGGTATTCGGTGTGGTGTTCGGCTTCGGAGTCTGAATCCAACCCTGTGGCACATCATGGTTGCCAAGTTCTGTGAGGACAGCATTATACCCTACACCAGTGTTCTCTGGATCACCATACGCACCCTTCTCTGTAGGTACACCAGGAGCAATGCCCTGCTGTTTATAATAAGCCTCTTTCTGCTTCTGTATCTGATTCATGCGTTCAGCGTAGTCCTGCTGACCAGCCGTTACGTATGAGCCGTTGCGTCCATAAACATTATTGAACATGCCCGTTCCTATCCTTGAAGCTATGCGCTTGTCACCAAGGAAGTAATGCTTTGTAAAGCGATTCTTATTTACAGAGAGGATACTTGCAGGATAAAGTGTGAAGTTGTCCGTCTCATGGAATGTAATACCCTGCGGTGCACCATTGATATACACACCCTCCATCGTACCGTAACTCTTCATGATACGCTCACCAGCAGCATTGTAGGTATAGCGGTTGATGCCGTTGTTGTCTTTCAACACCATCAGGCGGTTCTCCTCCTCCCAGTATAGCATATGATCATAAGATAAATATCTTTCTAATAGATTACATGCTATATTTATTTTTAATTTATCGATTAAATTCCGATGAAAATTCTTAAGTAAAAAGTTTTTATATCTTATATTTTTACCTTCTTTTTATCATTACATAAAGTAATTAATGTAATGTGCGTTATTTTAATTTTTGAATTAAAAATCCAATATAAATGTGATACTCAAAAGTACAACTCTGCCCTTTTTCAAACCACAATTCAAATCCATTCCCATTTTCTTTAAGACTTTCGTTCCATCAATATAACCATAAACGTCATTAGATATAACATTATCAAATCTATAAAAGTGAGAATCACGCTTAATCAAAAAGAATCCTATTTTCCCTTTTATCAACGTATTTTTCACAACCGTCAGCTGTCATACTATAAGGCTAAATATAGCTATTTGGGTATTCTGTCCATTTAAGGTAAGGCTATCAACAATAACATACCCTTGTGGAATTAAATATCCTTGCCATTTTCTCTTTGAGCTTTCCCATTTATACTCAGGAGCTGAAAAATATCAATGAATAAAATAAGAATAAACTTTTTCATATAAAAATTATTTTTATGCCAAAATATAGTTCTACTAAAATGTACCTGTCGCTATTAGAGAGGAATTTTGCTGTACTTTTGCCATCATGAATAAAAATTCCATTCCTCTCAAAAACAGGTGACGCCTGCATCTTTGATTTTATCCTCTGTAAATAACTTTCATTTCGATAAACATAATCTTTTTCTGATATTATCTGGTATTGTTATTTTATTATACTGTCTAAATTTTGGATGGCTAAGCCCTTTAGTTGCAAAATCTGTTCCGTCCCACAACGTTGCACCATGAGTTGGATCAATATCTGATTGTAATGCATCATCTATTATACCTGCTCTTGCAGTAGTTCTTGTAGAACTTGTAAGATAATCTTTATCATAAGCAACTCTTGCTGATGCAGGAGTAGTCGAATAATTTTGATCATTCAGTTGTTCATATAAAGAATGGTTCTTTACTCTAGGCCCTCCTTTTACTCTTACATGTGCGTAATTCACATCTTTATCATCAACTGCATTATTAGCTGCATGTGCAATCCACAAGCTTTCATTTGGGGCATCACTCGATTCTACATCTACAATATGAGCAGCAATATTAAACTGTTCATCTGTCATACCATTTCCATGATCAATTAACTGAGTCAATTTACCATCTCGTTCAATATATACAAGATTATCTTTTCCTTCTTTCCTTAAGAATTTTCCTTGAGCATTGTATATAAACTTCTGACCATCAGGATCAAATAAATTTATTGGATTGTCTGCACAATAAACATAAGAACCTATTTCTTTATACTTCTCTGCCAGCGGATCCACCCCATACCACAGACAGGTAACAGGGTTCAAGTACCTTGCACCATAGTAGTACAAGCCAGTTTCTGCATCCATCTCCTTGCCATTGAACTTATACGGCATATCCTCACTACTACTATGTTCATCAACAAGCAATTCACCGTACGGCAAATAAGCATCGTACTGAGTGATATTGCCTTTACTGTCTGTGATATAACTTGTACTACCAAGGTGATCGCTGTGATAGAAGAAAGTCTCTTCCTTCGTTGTGTCATTGTCCACGTAGCCATAGCCAGGCTGTGGATTCTCTGGGTTCGTTGGATCGTTCCAGCTAATTGGAGCACCAGGCTCATTTCCTTCAGTAGTGTTGTGTTTCGGAGTCTGTATCCAGCCCTCTGGTACACTATGGTCGCCCAGCTCGGTAATCACAGTGTTATAGCCCACACCTGTATTTTCAGGATCCCCATACGCACCCTTCTCTGTTGGTACACCAGGGCTACACCCACCTTCTTATAATACGCTTCCTTCTGTGTCTGAATCTGATTCATACGTTCAGCATAGTCCTGCTGACCAGCCGTTACGTATGAGCCGTTTTCTTCCATAAACGTTGTTAAACAGACCTGTGCCTATCCTTGAAGCAACTCGTTTGTCACCAATGAAGTAATGCTTCGTAAAGCGATTCTTGTTGATGCTAATTATCGAAGCAGGGTAGAGCGTGAAGTTGTCCGTCTCGTGGAACGTGGTACCCTGCGGTGCACCATTGATATACACACCCTCCATCGTACCGTAACTCTTCATGATGCGTTCACCGGCAGCGTTGTAAGTGTATCGGCTTGTCTTGCCATTGTCAGAGAGTACCATCAGGCGGTTGTCTTCATCCTGTACATCTCACGGGTCGTGTTCGTAGAGTCATTTGTCACCAGCACAGGATTACCGTTGGCATCATAGGTATAATGGTCGTGAAAAATAGTTTATCCATACTTTATTTTTCATAAAGCATGATTCTCGATACATAATAGACGTTGGGATATGGCTCTTTCAAGTATAATTTGATTTCATATTTATCATAACTATCAATGTCCGTATAGTCTGTAAGTGTATAATATTGCTGGAAAGAGTATCCATTAAACTTAAAAAGATCTTGTCTATATTTGAGCGTGAGTACCCTCCAGATGAACTATATAGACCTTATCAGGTAGATACAAGATTCGCAAAATAAAAACAATCCCAGCTATTATATAGCAAATTAATATCTCTTCAATTATTATTTCACCTATTTTTAACCTGAGTATTTTGTTATATAGAAACACAATGATTGCAATAATTATTATAAAAATAATTCATATACAGGTGGGATTATTATAAATTTATAATGAAAAACTATACACAAAATTCCTCCAAAAACAAATAAAAAGTTTTGTAATTTATCAGATTTTATATAATTCATTTTTCTTTTGGATTTATTTATTCTGGAACTGTTTATATGTTTGTTCTGCTGCTTTCGTCTTAACCTTTGTACTGATTCTGCTCCGTGCATATTTCAATTCTGCTTTATGCGCATTAGTTCTCGCAATATCAAACTTATGTCGATCTCTGGCAACTCTTGTCTTATTCTTGTTGTTTTGAATACTCCTTTCGAGCTTCTTCAGTTTTTGAGCTAAAAACAGCATTTGTAGAACTTACATAAGAAAGCAACTCATCTGCCTTTTTATTTAGTTTATTCTCTAATAAAGTCGATAATGTGGCTTCAAGAAATCTTGGAAGTAATTTTATATCTGAGAAAGATTTTATCTTACCTGTTTCAAGATCAGAAGCAATACCAGTTAACATACCTTGTGTTACGCTAATAACAATCCCAAGAACTTTACGTCCTTTAGAACTACTTACTATCTTTTCTATTGCTCTACTCGCACCTGCACCATCAACGAATGCTGATATTGCTGCAGACGTAGCACCATCTAAAAAGTGCTGCACCCCAAGCTACATTCTTAAATGCAGATTTATAATCTTGCCCTTCTAAAATCCAGTTGGAAAGAAAATCGACTCCAGCATCTAATACAAAGGTTCCAATACCTTCTGCAACCGCAGCCCAAGGAGTGTTACCATCTGGATCAAAATATTTTACAGGATTCCCCTATACAATATACATAGCCTCCTATGGATTGATATTTCTCTGCCAGTGGGTCTACCCCATACCAAAAACTAACCACTGGATTCATGTACCTTGCACCGTAATAGTACAAGCCTGTTTCTTCATCGAACTGTTTGCCGTTGAACTTATACGGCAGCTCCTCACTGCTGCTATGCTCATCTACAAGGAGTTCACCATATGGCAAGTAGGCATCATACTGGGTGATGTTGGCGTGGTCATCAGTGATGTAAGACGTACTGCCGAGGTGGTCACTGTGATAGAAGAAGGTTTCCTCCTTTGTAGTGTCGTTTGGAATATAACCATATCCAGCCTGTGGGTCATCAGGGTTGGTTGGATCGTTCCATGAGACAGGAGCACCGGGGTTGGTACCTGGTGTGGTGTTTGGACGTGGAGTCTGAATCCAACCCTGTGGCACATCGTGGTTGCCGAGTGTGTCAATGATAGAGTTATATCCTCGCTTGGTATTCTCGGGGTCACCATACGCACCCTTCATTGTAGGTACACCAGGGGCAATGCCCTGCTGCTTATAGTATGCCTCTTTCTGCTTCTGTATCTGATTCATACGCTCAGCATAGTCCTGCTGACCAGCGGTTACGTAAGAGCCATTACGCCCATAGACATTATTGAACAGACCTGTTCCTAGCCTTGAAGCAACTCGTTTGTCACCAAGGAAGTAATGCTTTGTAAAGCGATTCTTGTTTACAGAGAGGATACTTGCTGGGTAGAGCGTGAAGTTGTCCGTCTCATGGAACGTGATTCCTTGTGGTGCACCATTGATATATACACCCTCCATCGTTCCGTAACTCTTCATGATACGTTCGCCAGCAGCATTATAAGTGTAACGACTCGTCTTACCGTTATCGCTTAAGACCATGAGTCGGTTATCTTCATCCCAATACATCTCTCGGGTAGTATTCGTCGAATCGTTCGTTACCAGTGTTGGATTACCGTTGGCATCATACGTGTAATGGTCATGACCAATCTGCGTTGGAGCCGTCGGGTGGTTACTGTCCTCGTACTTATAAGCAAAGTTATAAGACTTAGCAGTTGTTGTTGAGTCCACTTTCTGCACCTTTGTCAGCGGTTCACTCATCCGTCCGAACGACATCACCATATCATACGATGCACGCTTTGCCTTACCGTTTGCATGAATAAGACGGTTCAGTTCATCATACTCATACGTATGCGAACTCCTTCCTCCCAGCTTCGCCTTGTTGAGTTTCATCAGCGACGTTGGGTTGGCAGCATTTGTAATACCGAGGATATTATCCACAGCATCATAACGATACCTATTCTCCATCACAGTCTGACCGTCCGCTGTAAGGTTCATCACCTGCAGACGTTCACGCTGCTTGTCATATGTATAGGTTGTCTCCGTGCCATTACCGAGCTTCGTATAGACCGTATGACCCTCCTTGTCGTAACCTATCCTATCAACACTAACGCTCTGACGTCCCTGTTTATTGCTCGTCATGCTCTCCACCTGTCCTGCAGCATTGTAGTGATAAGTTACCACTTCACCGTCAGGATAAGTCATCGTCTGCACACGGTTCCAGCTGTCGTACGTAGCACCATAGACATAAGTCCTGATATCCGCCACGCTCGCCATGACCGTACGGACAGTCTTCGTCACCTCACCCTGACGACCATAGTAGTAGGCTTCACCGCCACTCGCATCCTCAACGAGGGCAAGACGACCGGCACGGTTATACTTATCGCCAGCCTTACCATAGGTATAAGTAACACGGTTGAAGAGATTTTCAGGATAAAGCACCTCATGAAGCCGTTCGAAGTCGTAGGTGTAAGAGATGTAACCCTTGTCGGATATCGACTTCCTAAGCTCTGCCGTGATTTTCGTCAGGAGGTTACCTGCCGCATCATAGGTCATATCCGTTTCACCTGCATCAGGATGGTTCACCTTTAGCTTTCTGCCCAGCTCGTCATACTCGTAAGTAGTAGTATGGCTATTGATGGGTAAACTGTCGTTACCTAATTAACGGGGTCGTAGGCATAGCTGACGGTGATATTCTCACCCCCTGCATGCTGAACGGTCTCTCTGTTCCTGCCTTTAGCATCGGTATAGCTCTCTGCCGTGTGGCCTAGGGCATCGGTTACCTTGGTCTCCAGCATTGTTTCACCCCCATGGCTTTGGATGGTGTAGGCACTCATTAATTTTCTTCATAACTTGCCTTTTAGTAAAATCACTATATATTCCTCTTCTTCTATTCCTTAAATGTAGAGGTAAAACATTTTTGGAGCTTTAGCCAATAAACCTTTTTAGATAATATACCCTTCAAGATATTTCGTGTCATTCTTTATAGATTTAGCCCACTTTTAAACCTTCTCCAGATTTACTATAGGCTATATGTATTGTACTAACACGTTTAATTTGTTTAATAATGACAAAAAGCTTCATCTAGCCTATCCAAGTTCAGCAATGCAAATATATAATTATACTTAACTCAAGTAGTCTGCGGAATTCAACTCAAACGCTTTTCGTGAATATTCATATGCTTCTTCCAATTGTTCCAACTTAGTACAAACATTGGATAGTTCCGTTAAGAAGAATGATTCATTATAATATTTTTGACATTTTTTTACTAAGAATAGTTTAAGATTATCCCATTGTGATTCGGCTTTAAGAAGTGACAATCTTTCATCTATTCGCTTCGTCTCCTCTGCAGTAAGAAACCATTACTTCTCATTTTACGTTTATTTGGATTTGCTTTGCTTTTTGATATTTTTATTTTTGTCTCCCCGGTTACTATTTCGATTCTGTCCATATGAAAGATCCGGCTCGATGAGCAGTGTGCTTATCACTAGTTGATTTTCTAGCACCTTTTGTATGCTCTCCAGCTAAGAAGATAGACTCTTTGGGACTGCTATTTGCACTTACAAACTCATTATAGACGTGCTCCGAAGCCGACTAAGCCTACTATTGGTATTGCTATATCATCCACAGTTCCAATACCTGTAGCATCATCAGCACCTAAAACAATAATACTAGATGTCGCAAAGGCCATAATCGCTTCGAGCTGTGGATGAACCATGTGGAGATGAGACAACATCTTTTTATAATATACTTTTGTCCTTTTTGTACGTTGATTCTTCGGATAATTTACGATACGTCCATCAGTATCCACTCAACTTCACCGGATTATCCAGCGTATCACATATCCACCCATACTTGCATACTTCTCCACCAACGGATCCACCCCATACCACAGGCTCGTAACTGGATTCAAGTACCTTGCACCATAATAGTACAAACCTGTTTCTTCATCGAACTGTTTGCCATTGAACTTATATAGGCAGTTCTTCACTGCTACTATGTTCATCAACCAAGAGTTCGCCATACGGCAGGTAGGCATCATACTGCGTGATGTTGGCATGATCGTCCGTGATGTAAGACGTGCTACCGAGGTGATCACTGTGATAGAAGAAGGTTTCCTCTTTTGTGGTGTCGTTAGGAATATATCCATAACCAGCCTGTGGGTCATCAGGGTTGCTCGGGTCGTTCCAGCCTACAGGCGGACCGGGGTTGGTATTTGGTGTGGTGTTCGGCTTCGGAGTCTGTACCCAACCCTGTGGCACATCGTGGTTGCCGAGTTCGGTGAGGACGGCATTATAACCTACACCTGTGTTCTCCGGATCACCATACGCACCCTTCTCTGTCGGTACACCAGGGGCTCACCCACCTTCTTATAGTATGCTTCCTTCTGTGTTCGAATCTGATTCATACGCTCAGCATAGTCCTGCTGACCAGCTGTTACGTATGAACCGTTGCGTCCATAGACATTATTGAACAGACCCGTTCCTATCCTTGAAGCGATTCGTTTGTCACCAATGAAGTAATGCTTCGTGAATCTATTCTTGTTAACAGAGAGAATACTTGCAGGATAAAGCGTGAAGTTGTCCGTCTCATGGAATGTAATACTTCGCGGTGCACCGTTAATATCACACCCTCCATCGTACCGTAACTCTTCGCGACACGTTCGCCGGCAGCATTGTAAGTATATCGACTCGTCTTACCGTTATCGCTTAAGACCATCAAGCGGTTGTCCTCATCCCAATACATCTCTCGGGTAGTATTCGTTGAATCATTCGTTACCAGCGTTGGATTACCATTAGCATCGTAGGTGTAATGGTCGTGACCAATCTGCGTTGGAGCCGTAGGATGGTTACTATCCTCATACTTATAAGCAAAGTTATAAGACTTAGCAGTTGTCGTTGAGTCCACCTTCTGTACCTTCGTCAGCGGTTCACTCATCCGTCCGAACGACATCACCATCATACGATGCACGCTTAGCCTTACCGCTGGCGTGAATAAGGCGGTTCAGCTCGTCATACTCATACGTATGCGAACTCTTTCCTCCTAACTTCGCCTTGTTGAGTTTCGTCAGCGACGTTGGGTTGGCAGCATTCGTGATACCGAGGATATTATCCACAGCATCATAACGGTACCTGTTCTCCATCACAGTCTGACCATCCTGGCTGTAAGGTTCATCACCTGCAGACGCTCACGCTGCTTGTCGTATGTATAGGTTGTCTCCGTGCCATACCGAGCTTCGTATAGACCGTATGACCTTCCTTATCGTAACCTATCCTGTCAACAATAACGCTCTGACGTCCCTGTTTATTGCTCGTCAAGTGTTTAGAGAGCTACAGTAACATCACTCCATAACTCTATCTTTTTATCGATTACTCACTAACATAATCAACATTATTACGTGGAAAACCTTCCTCTATAACATATCCTTTTTCAATATTTTTATTTTCATACGATACCATAATGCATCTCCTATCTTTAGCATAGAATTTATCTCCGATTCTGCTAAAAGTCCCTTGTCTCTTTTTACAAAGCCTCTCTTCTGCTATATCATTATTTGTATAATAGTTTTGTACAAAATAGATAGAATCTGTTTCAGATACGCTAAACTCTTTAAATTGCTTTTAACTTATTCTGGGGTATTATTCTTAACACCTGTCTCATTTTCTTTTGCTTTTTCCATTTTACTTATCTCCCAAGAAAAGACTTCTCTAATAATATTTAAGGTATCTAAGTTCAAGTCTTTACTCCATTTTTCTTAATAATGGAGAATAGGTATAGAATGATGAACCATAATAGAAAGATAAACGGAAATCGCTGATTCCTACACAGAGTATCTAAAGAAAGATTCTTATATATGAGACCTCACCGAATCATATTCCTTTATTCCTATCGAGTCTAAGAATAAAGGATAGGTATGTCGTTCCATATTGTATTTTTCTATCTTAGCGATTAGTTCATCTCCATGACTGTAGTATGAATTAAGCATAAAGCTAATCATAAGCTATTTTGCCAATGAAAAAGCTAAGATAGATACACAAACAAATAATTATAATTTTCTTTTCATTTTGTCTTTTGTTTTATAAAGTTAAACTTATCTTGGCTTGGGACATAATAGATGGGATAATCCTCACCTTTTAAATTAATATTTATAGTCCTGGCGGCTGGATTAAACTTCAAAAAGATATTTCCAGTAGTATTCCGATTAAATTTATCCATTAGGTTCATTACATCAGCCTTTGGATTATTGTTAGGTTGATAATAAGCATTCATTACCAACTCTGAGAACTCTATAGCTACGCTAAAGCTTCAATTTGTCAGATGTGTGGGCAGGTCCTGGTACGACTGGCTCTTCATCAACTGATGCATGTAAAAGATGATTTTTATAAGCGTTTCTTTCGATCATCAAGTTTATGGAAATACTCATGTTGTAATATATTCATTAAGTCATATTTATTATCTAACCAACCATCTACAGTTCCATCTGAATTAGATGGTTGTAGCCAGATTCCTTTGTCACTACAATCATAATTAGCTAAAAATACCAAGCATTTCATTACCTTTAGCACCTACTAATCCACTTACGCTTCCGATCGTGTTTTATCTCCAGTTGTACAAGTCCCTTTCTTTATCTGAGGAACAATTCTTTCATCGAAAAACAAATCTCGATGTTGGATATGATAATATCATCATTTTAAATTTTTAGTATCACAAGAAAAATATCAAAAGTGGTATCACAAGTGTATCACTATGGGTACAAAGATAAGTAAATATCGGTAAAATATCGGTAACTAAAACGCATAAATTCACCATAAAAAATAATCTTTGAGGCAGGATGAACTCTAAATATCGCATAATTAGCTGATTATCAAACAGAGAACTGCATGTTATTCTCTCTCATTTACCAAGGATTCGCATGGGGTCTCGAACCCATGACCCCCAACATTAAAAGTGTTGTGCCTCTACCAGCTGAGCTAGCGAATCTCTCATGCTTCTATAAAGCGAGTGCAAAGGTAACAAGAATTTCTGATAATTCCAAATTATTTATAACTTTTCTTGTGCCTTTTTATTTATACATTGCACTTGATGAAATCTTTAAGTTTGATACATGATGATTTGCAGAAGGATAGAGTTAAACCCAAATCGGTCATTAGACCACAATATGTTTAGTCTCTAATGACCGCATTTAAGTTAAAACTAACTATATCATGCGATACAATCTTAGTTAGAGTAGTTTATTTTCTGTTTATCTTATATTTGTAAATATTGGTGTCCGATAAAACTGAGTTATCTCGTGTTAGATAAAATAGGCTTAAACTTATGATTTCATTAATTTATTTGGTTATTATAGAGCTTCCCTTGACAAAATAAGCACATTTTATAATGCTTACAGTTTAAAACTGAAAACCAAGCCCATGGATAAGTAAAACGGCTGCAACACCGATGGATAAAGAGATACAGAGCTTTCAGTTTATTTTTATCGGACAGCAATAATTTGTAAAAAATATTTTTGAGTCACCTCGTTATCAATATATGCTCTTTTAGCATTCAATTAACGCCCAATAGGCTTGCAAAAGACGCCCTTTTGAGGTCTTACTAACGCCCTTTAAGAAGCCTATTAAGCATCTTTTGAGATGCCTTAACTTAAGTAACTGATTATCTGTTGGTTATAAAGATGATGTTTGCATGTGTTTTTCGTCCTCATTATAAGAGGTTTATTTGGATTTATGTAAAGTCTTTTCAATGCGGTATGTATAGTTGAAGTATTTCATGATGAGGTTTTCAATGTAGGCAGATGAGAGATATAAATGAGTTTATGAATGATAATTACGCCATTAATTAACGTGAGTTCGACGAATTATAAGTGTCTATAAATTTAGTGATTAGCGAAATTTGTTGTAACTTTTTAAAGAGTTAATATACAAAACAGTTACAAACAAAAATCAGCATGATCACCGAGGACAAAGTTACTGAAATATTTTTATGGCAGATGACTTTGCAAGTTTTTTGATGCAATGACAGCAAAATATACGCCAAAACCCTACAGGAAAAAGGAAATATCATCGAAATTCTACAATGTCAAAGGCAGAAGTTATGCTGATAATGATTCTTTTCCACGATTCTGGTTATCGTTGCTTCAAACATTTCTATCTTGAAAAAGTACAAGCAGCTTCGCTATCTGTTTCCAAAAGTTGTTTCTTATAACCGTATAGTAGAATTGGAAAAGGGATGTTGTATACCCTTTAACCTTGTTTATCAAGAAGGTCCTGTTGGGCAAATGCACGGGTATAAGCTTCTGTAGACAGCACACCACTGCGTGTCTGCAAAACCAAAAGAATACATATTCATAAGGTTTTTCAAAGGCATAGCTCAAGAGAGGAAAAATGCTCTATGGGTTGGTTCTGGCTTCGTTGCACTTTGATTTGCAATGAGAAAGGAGAACTTCTCAACTTTATGATAACGCCAGGAGAGCATTGATGACCGTAAGCCTTTGAGTACAAAGCATTCATAGATTTTATATATGGTAAGCTTATCTCGGTGACAAGGGCTACATCAGCAAGAACCTCTTTCAAAGGCTTTTTCGTTGACGGAATACAGCTATTTCACCAACATTGAAAAAGCAAACTATGAAAGGAGCGTTAATGAGTGTTTCAGGACAGACTTTACCTCAGAAAAAGAGCCATTATAGAGACGGTGAATGATGAACTAAAGAACATTGCGCAGGTGGAACACCCAGACATAGATGCTTTGACAATTTTCATCGTCAACCTATTAGGAGCAATTGCGCCTATTGCCTGTTTCAAAGAAGCCGTGCATCAATGTACAAAGGACCATTGACACACAGCTTGCATTGTTCTGAATTCGTCGAACTCACGTTAATTGGATCACAAAATAGCAATATATTGAGCTATACATGATGAAAATGTTAATACAAAAGTAATTCTGTGATTAACTCAAAAAGTTGCTTTATAGTTGCTTTGTAAAAAGATAAAAATACTATATTTTGGCGTAAGATTGATTATTTAATCTGTTACTAAACAATCTAATGTGGTATTATCCACTAATCTATTACTAATATCTAAACTATGTAGCCGATGAATTTATTAGACTCATGTAAAAGCGTTCAATGAGTTTTTGTGAATAGTTTTCATGTACGCATTGTTAGAGTAGGCATTTTCTATACTGTCTACCTTGGCTTTTCCACAGATTCGCTCATCTCAAATTTCATGTTTAAGCATGCTTTTGGTCCAATATTCAAGAAGCGAAAGCTCGGTGAAACAAAAGTTAATCTCATTCCAAGCATTAGCCACAGCTGTAGCCGCTCAGTTGGTACTGTAATATTGGTGGTGTGGCAAACAGCTCAATGCAAGTGGTGGTATGGGACTATTTTCTGGATGTGGGTATCTGCATTGTTAGGAATGAGCACCATTTTCTCTGAGGCAGTACTTTCTGCCCAGAAGTATAAGAAAGAGTATCATGGCGAGACGGTCGAGGCTCAGCCTATTATCTTTATTATGGACTTGGTAGTAAGTGGCTTGCTGTTTGTTTTTCTGTTGCTATTGTTCTTGCGTTGGGATTCGTTGGAAATATGGTACAAGCAAACTCTATCTCAATAGCTTTGAATAATGCTTTCCATATACCTTCTTATATTATAGGTATTGTTTTAGCAGCTGTTGTGGGTGTAGTAATTATTGGAGGACAACGCCGAATCACCGCTATAGCCGAACTTTTAGTCCCTTTCATGGCGGTTGTATATATCTTGGGTTCGCTTGTTATCATTTATATGTTTGCTGATCAGTTGCCTCATGTTATCCGTACAATCTTCCAGGATGCTTTCTCTATGAAGTCAGCAGCAGGTGGAGCCGCTGGTACGGTGATGAAATATGCCATTCGCTATGGTGTTGCTCGTGGTCTGTTTTCGAATGAGGCTGGTATGGGTTCAACACCTCATGCTCACGCTTTGGCTGATGTTAAAGACCCTTCTGAGCAGGGGTTTGTAGCTATGGCAGGTGTTTTTGTTGATACCGTTCTTATCTGTACATCAACAGCTTTTGTCATTATGCTGACAGGTTCTTTCCAAAATCTAAGCTTAAAATCGGTTGCTATTACGCAAGAAGGTTTCGAGATAGCTTTTGGAAATTATTGCTGTCCGATAAAACCTCCATATACTACAATATCCTCTCTCAATCCTGCTGAAATAGGCATGATTAGTTCTAATTTCAATTCCAAGCCCCCACTAGAATAATGACAACTCTTCTGGTGGGGCTTTTTACCTGGGTAATCAATCTATCCCAGTCTCTATGTGGCTGCTCAAAGAAACTTTGTATTGAGACATAACTCATAAGTAGAATTCTTATCATTGTTGCCAAGCCTGAGAAGCTCCAAGGTCTCTTTATTTTGTTCTTCACTAGGGTTATAAGCAGATTGGCTATAAGCGTAATCCATATTTGTATTTTTATAGCATTCGCACTTTCTCCATAGAAGTATCTTAGCGGGAAATTCTGTTTTATTTGTTTTAAATAAGGTTTCTATTTGCCATCGTCTCTTATAGATAGCTATAATATCTTCTACTGACATCTGAAAATCATTGGTCAGCAGAGATATTAATCTGATTTTTCCTTTCTTGGTCTTATCCTGATATGTGATTTTTTCTGCTTTTATGGTAAATATCTTTTTCCTTTTGTATGCTTATGGAAGAGAATGGTTTCTACACGTACAGCTCCATAATCTGTAGTCATCTCGTAATCTGTATCAGCAATCCTTTCAAAGCTAAGATTATTTTTCATCTTAGTTACATATATAACGCCTCTTTGCGTGAGTTCAGAGAACTTTTCATAGTTTATATAGGCTCGGTCAAAAGCAATCAGTTCCTCATTGGCGTATCGTTCTGGGATAAGTGCAAACCGATCATGACTAGTTGCAGATGTGAACTTGATATCGCTTGAACATTCTCATTGGCAAATATCTCTGTATGTACTTTTATTCCACCCTTTTTTCTTACCAGTTTTGGGATTACGTCCTACCCTTTTTAAAGACCAGGTTAGAAAACAGACTTATTGTCGTAGAATCTATTATCTTAGATTCTTCAGCCATTTGGGCTGTCCACAATTTCGGCTGTCCGAGTAAAGCTCATGGCGGTATTTCATATAAGTTCATATAGATTGAACCGAATATCTCGGAATCTCGGCGTTTATTTGCATCTGATAAGGTACTTCGACAAGGGAAATGCTTTAAACCAAGATGATTAAAGCGATTAACATTAGCAAAGAGGGAGGCTTTTATCTCACGCAGAGAGTCTAAAACGCAGCATTACGGCATAAAGCATGACAACAAGATGATGCCATGCATCAAACTTTATATAGTGTTCACCTCCTGAGCTTGGCTCAGAGAGAGAATTTTATCACGATTAAAATAGTTTAACAGTTGAACATATAGCGGCTGTCCGATAAAATGTGTACTTTTTGTTCATCTTATTTCATTGTTTTATTTTTGCAACTACAAAGGAAATAAGAAGGGCTGAATGTGCAAAACAATCAGCCCGTATTATTCTGAATTAAAAAGATATGAACGAGTTTTATCGGACAATTCAATATTTGGAAATGGTGGAATTATCTTCCTTGCTATCAGTCTAATCTTCTTTGCTTTCACAACAATTATTGGGTGGTATATGTTTGCTGAGATGAATATCAAGTTTATGTTTGGTAAGAAGGGTATTCTTTCTTATCGTGCACTTGTTGTTCTCTTTGTCTTTCTTGGCTGTCTTTTTGCAGCAGATATGGTATGGGAATTGGCAGATACCTTCAATGGTCTGATGGTAATTCCTAACCTTATTGGTATTATTTTCCTTGCACCTCAGGTAAAGAAAAATATACAAGAACTTCTTGGCAAACAGAAAAGAAAATAATTCTTAAGCCATTTGCCAACTTCTATCGTTATTTTCTTTTGATGTTTCTTCTTATTATGTTGAAACCAATCAATTGAAGAATAAATAGCTATTTTGAGCGGTGAGCTACATGTTGGTATGTGCTCACCGTTCTTATGAATCAGGATTAGTAGTTATAATTATTCTTTTAAAGCTAAACTGCCTGTTAAAGCCTCAAACTGCTTTTTGTTTTATAATTGAGCAGCTTTGTCTATCTTTTTGGGTTAAAGGTATAGCGAGCTATGTTAAGTTACATAAATAGACAATCAATATAGAATTATGGTATAATGTATATATTTATAACGCTTTATGTAAATAACAATTATTTGAAAAATACGGATGCTATTTTGTACCTTTGTAACTAATCCTGATTATTATAGCATCTTAAAGCATCATGATAGGGATGAAACAGTATGAAGCAAATCAATAATACGAAAAATGAAAAGTCCCTTTGTAACTAAGATGGTAGCCAATAGAAGAGAATTTCTTTTCTTTATGTTTATGTTGTTGGTTGGTGCCTTTACGAATGTGAGTCATCGTAACGTTTTTGGTTATATAGAATTGATTGTGATGTATATATTATTTGTTTTTACTGAGTCTTTGTCAACGAACAATACGTCAAGGGTTGGTGATTATGTTGAGTTGTATTATTTATGTGGTATCCATAATAGATACTTGTTGTAAGACACTCTTTGATACTCCAATTACACCGACAATGCTTCTTTAGCACAAGAGACCACAGGCAGAGAGGCAACAGAGTTTTTCTCTTGCAATATCTTAATCTAAAACTTTTTCTTTTCTGCAGCTGATATTATTCTTTTTCTTGCACTCTGTCATATTGTTATGGCGGTAAAGAAGATGAAGTTTCCAACCTCTTATCTCAAACAACCTTTTGTTGCCTTTGTTTTAATGTTTACAATCTTTGTAGGAATAGCTTTAAGTATTTATGATAAGGTTCAGCTTTATACTGTTAAGAATCTTTCAGGACTTGAGGTTGCTGTTACTAATGGGTTTGCACATCTTTATCATCCAGTCGAACGTATTGTTTATGGACTTTATTCAAACCACTTGATAGCAAAGCAGGTTGATGGAGTCATTATGGCTAATCAGCAACTAAAAGTAGATTCATGTTCTTTCACATCTCCTACAATTGTACTTGTTATAGGTGAAAGTGCCAACCGACACCATTCTCAACTGTATGGCTATCCTTTGCCAACAACGCCTTATCAACTTGCCATGATGAATGGTAAAGATTCGTTAGCAGTGTTTACTAATGTTGTTTCACCATGGAATCTAACGAGTAAAGTGTTCAAGCAAATTTTCTCATTGCAATCCGTTGACGAGAAAGGTGATTGGAGTAAGTATGTACTCTTTCCTGCAGTGTTTAAGAAAGCGGGTTATCATGTTAGTTTCTTGTCTAATCAATTTCCGTATGGTATTAACTATACACCTGATTGGACGAATAATCTTGTAGGTGGTTTCTTCTTAAATCATCCACAGCTAAACAAGCAAATGTTTGATTATAGAAATGTCACGATTCATAACTATGATGAGAATCTATTAAATGATTATAAAGATATCATTAGCTATAAGAAGCCACAACTGATAATCTTTCATCTTTTAGGACAGCATTTTCAATACTCATTGCGTTGTAAAAGTAATATGAAGAAGTTTGGAATAAAGGATTATAAGGTATGGACTTGACAGATAAAGAGAAACAAACTATTGCAGACTACGATAATGCAACGCTTTATAATGATTTTGTATTGAACAAGATAGTAGAACAATTCCGTAACAAGGATGCCATTATAGTCTACTTGTCTGACCATGGAGAGGATTGCTATGGTAAAGATGTAAATATGGCTGGTAGGTTAACTGAAGTCGAACAAATCAATCTCAGGAAGTATCACGAAGAGTTTGAAATACCTTTTTGGATATGGTGTTCGCCTATATATAAGCAGAGACATCGCAAGATTTTTACGGAAACATTGATGGCAAAAAGTAATAAGTTTATGACAGACGATCTACCACATCTGTTGCTTTATCTGGCTGGAATAAAGACAAAAAGACTACTTCGAAGAGAGGAATGTCATCTCTCCAAGTTTCAACAGCAATCGTCGTCGTCTTGTTTTGAAGACTATTGACTATGATAAAGCGTTATATCAATAAGACGTTTTTATAGTGCTGTTTGGTAGAGTTGTCCTATATTAGTTAATCATAAAGCGTTTTACAGTTTTCTTTATAATAACCAAAAACGAGACTCTTTGACTACCTT